>Ga0078972_1000355_pt1 | contig 190356 bp, 168 predicted proteins | sample YelNatPaOPGAMG01_FD_67568 | JGI IMG/M metagenome (GOLD analysis project Ga0078972, IMG submission 67568) | Hot spring thermophilic microbial communities from Obsidian Pool, Yellowstone National Park, USA - OP-RAMG-01 (SPADES assembly) (version 2) | ecosystem: Environmental > Aquatic > Thermal...
CCCTTGCTGGGAACCCCAGTTTGGAGAGTTGTGCCTTTTTGCGCCCCGCAAACCTCGGCGGCCTCCGGCAGTTCAAAAAAACCGGCACCGCTTCGCCCAAGCCGTGCCTCGGAGCAGTTGCTGGAGGACGGATTTCGCCCTCAATCGCCACAAACCTCATCGGCTCAACCGCCCCGCAGACTTATCGACGGATTAGGGGTGGTAGGAAGAAATCTGAAACTCTAACGCGAACCCGGTTGGGCACTCAGTTGTCCCATGGCGGCACCGAGGTGACGTTCAGGGGTCACGAGAAACACTTTCAGTGGAGCAATGCCTCCGGTGAGGGAACACACCATTTGTAATCATCCTGGCCCGCAAGGGCGGCGCATGGCCGCCCTCCAGACACACCCCCCTCTCCGCGTAAACTTAAAGACCGTAAGCTTTGAGGGAAATGGGGGGTTTAGTTCCGGCTACGCAATTCCTCGCACTTCAGGCAATACTCTGCCCACGGAATTGCCTTGAGGCGGGCTGGAGATATTTCTTCACCGCAGGACTGACATTCACCATAGGTACCGCCTGCGAAGCGTTCAAGCGCATAATCGATTTGGCGGAGCATGCGGCTGCGAACGCTTGCTGCTGTAACGTTGACGTCCTGCTGGACGCTCTGGACAGCAAATTCCATTTCGTCAGGTGACTGGACAGCCGAGAGCGCTTCAGTTCCCGCCCTCGTCCCGGCCAACAGTTCCTGCCGCTTCTTTAATAGCAAGTCCCTGTACTCATTCTTTCTTGATTTCACAGTTGCTGGCATCTTACAACCTTCCTTGTTCTTAGTCGTCTCTTCACTGCTTCTTTTCTCTTTCCGAGTTTCAGATGGTTTGAAAAGGGTGAAGGTTGCACAAAATTTAGCATGGAATGAAAAATTCCGCAAGCCCCCTGTTTTGTGGTCGATTCAGGGGCATTCCGAGGTGAAAAATGCTAGAATTTCAGTCTTTAAGCGGCAATCTGACTGCCTGATAGGGAGCGCACCTTGTCAACTCGCGAAGAAATGCTGAATGATATCCGTAACATATTGAAAAGGAAGGATAAAGCTGAGGTCAGAGATGCGGCTAACCGCCTGCCGCCGCTTGAAAATGTCATGCCAGTGATCCCGCCCGAAGAACTGGCGGAACGCTTTGAGTCCGAATTGAATGGCCTCGGGTGCGCTTCCTACCGAGCGGCGACGCTGCCCTCGTTGGAAGAAATCTTGAAATCTATTCTGAATTCAAAGCATGCGCAGTCGGTAGTGGTTTCGCGGAACCCAATCCTCGAGCAACTGCATATCCCTGGGATCTTGAAGGGTTGGGGGATCAAGGTGGCCCAATGGCCCGAGAGCGTGCCTGGGGAGGAGGACAACCGGAAATTCCGCGATGAGTGCTTTGCTGCTGGGGCCGGGATCACCGGAGTCGATTTTGCGCTGGCTGAAACGGGCAGCCTGGTTCTGACCAGCTTTACTGAGGGAAGCCAGTTGACCTCGCTGGCGCCGCCGATCCATATTGCTCTCTACAGGCGCAGCCAGATCCGCGCCTCGCTCGATGAGGTCCTGCGCAACCTTCCTGTCTCGCGTGATCCGGATAGGCCCAGCCCAGCCCGTTCAGCGGTCTTTATCACCGGCACGAGCCGCACAGCCGACATCGAACAGGTCCTCGTCCGAGGTGTGCACGGGCCTCGCGAGGTTCACGCCATCCTGGTGGAAGAATCCTGCCTTGCGGGATGACGGGGCTGGCAGAAGCTGATAGATTTCGCTGAAGTTAACGCGCCGCCAAGCCCCGTTAAGGAAAAAGAACATTGTTAAAATCATTACGTTATGGCAGAATAAAAGTGCGTTTGTCGCTCTTGTATCCCTTTCGAGTTGTATACTCAAAGGCTGCGAGGGAACCTTCGCGGTTGTTTGTGGTTTTCAGCCCCGGAAGTGAAGTACAGAACTGACGGCGCGATCTATCAACAAGGAGTAGAAGTAAACGTGAGTAACAATCGTGAACAAGGAACCGTAAAGTGGTTCAACGCCAGCAAGGGGTATGGTTTTATCCAGCGGCAAGGTGGCGAGGACGTGTTCGTCCACTTTTCTGCAATCCAGGGAGACGGCTATCGTAGCCTTCAGGAAGGCGCGTCCGTCGAGTTCGAAGTGATTCGAGGCCCGAAGGGACTCCAAGCGGCAAATGTAGTTCAACTGTAACACCCGGCGGGGCCGGAGGTCATCCGGCCCCGTTCACTCCGGAATTCCCATCCCACCCGAGCTATTCCGCATTCCGAATTATTCCAGCACAGACGGAAGCATCCTGATTGCAGTTATAACGCAAAGGGTACGGCACCGCGCTGAAGTGCAAACAGGGCGCCGTGAAAGCCAGGCGTCCATGCTGAACAGCGAGTTGCAGAGGCTGGACACATCCCCGGTCCGGCTCCTGAGACCTGGCTGATTATTTTTCAATCAGAGGCTTGTAATGCTAGAATCTGCGGGTACGCGCGATAGTGTCAATTGCATCAAATAGTCGGCTGGATGCGGATTCCCGGCCGGGCGAGACACTGCGTGCACTGATTCCGGGACGGCAACTATGGCTATGACCCCATTATTGGAAGAAATCATGCAGCAGCCGGACGCGCTTACCGGCGTGCGAAAATACTACGCAAGCCCTGGGGCGATTCCGCTGAACATCCGCAAGCAACTGGGAATTTCCCATGACACCCTGGTTGTGTTTACGGGGATGGGATCATCGCTCCACGCGGCATATCCGGCCCAGGCCTATCTGACCGCCAGAGGTTACCGGGCGATTGTTTGGGAGGCGGCTGAGCTTCTGCACCACCATCTGAAGGTGCTCACGGCAGACACGCTGGTGGTCGCCGTTTCGCAGTCGGGCGAAACGGTGGAAGTCATCGCGCTGCTTGAAGCACTCCCTAAAAAGATCAAAGTTATCGCTGTCACAAACGTGGAGGGCAGCCGGCTTGCCAAGCAAGGCAGATTGCTGCTGCCCATGATGGCAGGACTTCAGGAAGCTGTCAGCACGAAAACCTACACTTGTGCCGTTGCCGTGCTGATGTACCTGGCTTTTTCAATTACCGGCGACCCGCACCGGCCGTTGACGCAGGCCCTGCTCCACGCTGTGGACGCACAGGAGAAAATCCTGGAGCGGCATGACGATCTGATGCTGCCAACGCTCGAATTCTTCAATAGTCCGCCTTATGTTGCGCTGCTGTCGAGAGGGGCCGACATGGCTTCGGCATACCAGGGAGCTCTAATGCTGAAAGAAGTGGCGCGCCTTGCTGCTGAGGCTATGACCGCCGCTCAATTCCGTCACGGTCCTATTGAGATCGTCAACCCCTCGCACTGCTACATCATCTTTGCTCGCCACAACCAGCCTGCCGAAGCCGTTCCACGTACGCGCAGGCCCGCCACTCTGCTCCTGAAACTGGCCGGCGATATCCAGTCCCACAGGGGCCGCGTCCTGCTTATCTCAGACCGCCCCGTTGAGAACCTTACTAACATGCGACACATTCAGGTTGATCCCATCCGGTTGGGTCTTGGTACACTGGTGGACATCGTTATTATTCAGCTTCTGGCCCACGATTACGCTGTGCGCGCCGGCCTCGAGCCCGGCAAATTCTGGATCGCCGAAGGCGTCACACGCCACGAATGACGAATGCCGAAAACCGAGCGAAAAGCAAGGCTGGTCCGTCCCGCGAAAGACTTTCATTAAGCCCGAATTCCGAAGTTGACCTTTGATTTTGCTCTCCTGATTGAGGTTTGAGGGCGCGAGTTTGCCCTCCGGCGGACGGTTGAAAATCCAACTTCGGAGAAGTTGGGATTTCGTAAAGCAAGAGCTTATCCAAGAGGGGATTACGCCTCTCCAGTCCTCCCCAAGCGGCGGACAAATGCAATACGGTACAGTGTTCAGCTCGACCCAGAATCGGTCCACACAGGAAAACCTGCGCTCGCAAGCTGGCGGGTTGGCGATAGCCACTCATGCCCATGGCGCGCTGGAATTCTCCCAGCAAGTTGAAGAGCATCAGCATCGCCAGGAAGGCCGCCTCGGTGGCGAAGAATTCGCGCAGGCAGAAATCATCCGCCGCCAGGTCGGACTTCAACTCCTCGATGCGTTGCTCGGTGCACGCCCGCTGGTTGTAGTCCCGCCAGATCACCTCGGGCAGATCGGGCCGATTGGTGACGAAAACGCGGAAGGGGTAGCCCGGCACATCGAACAGCTTCTTGCCTCGCGAGTCCTTCGTCTCCTGCAACTGCTCCCGCACCACCACAAAGCGTCGCGCACGATCCCACCCCAGGAGCGGCAGCCGGAACTCTCCCACCGCGTAGGTCTCGTCCAGCGCCCGCCAGGTTTGCACGCGTGCCGCCTCCCGCTTCAGCCAGGGAGTCAGGCGGGCCACGATGATGTCGAGCAGTTCCCGACTCTCCAGGTACTGCAACAACTCTTGTGCAAAGAACCCGGAGTCGGCGCGCACCGCCTGAATCCAAGCCTGACCCTCCAGTTTCGCCAGGGCTTCCTTCAGAAACTCCACCACCCCGCTGTCGGCCCGCGTGTTCCCGCTGCGCAGCCAGCCGTGCAGAATGAAGCCGGCTTCGCCCAGCACCGCCCCCGGCGTCTGGCGCAAAACCACTTTCTCTTCTCGCCAAAGCGCGGTAATTTCTCGTTGCACTGTTCCTCCGCAGATGTTTTCTAACCAACTACAATCTAACGGATTACAACGGAACAGTGCCCCTCAATTTCGGAATTCGAGCTAAGGCCATCGGCGTACCGCACGCGCCTGACCCGCAGGCAGGAGCTATCAACATTTCTTTGTGATTGGCAATCGCACGTGCTATCGAGTGTTACTTCGATGCGCTTTCTCGCATGGGCACCTTTCATGGCCGATGCCCGGGAGTTATCCAACAGCCATATACCGCAGGCCTTTCGTTTTCGCGCTTCCGTCCGCTGCAACCCGGAATAACCCTAGGCTGTCGAAGCGCACGCTACAAACTAACGGGCCGAATATCGGATCACTTCAAGACGGTTGTCATTGGTCGATCCTATGAACAGGAAGTCGTCAGGTGAATCGGCACAAGCAGGCACCGCAAAGTCAGAGTTCCGGTTCGGCATCTGGTAAATCCTGACTTCTTCGCCGGTTTGCGTATCGAGCACGACAATCATCTCGGGGTGCTCTGGGACTTCTCCTGGGGCGCCTGAGGGGACGTAACGATAGTCGACGAACAGATACCCTGCGCCGGCTGCAGCCATCTGGACTGGGCGCAGACCCGGGGCCGGAAGTTTAACTGTGAAGCTGCGCAGAATGTACCCCGCCGCGGAAACCGCGTATAGAGTGGCTTCACGGCTCCCCTGAAGCACATATACATTTCCATCCTGCAAACTGGCGGAAAGGGTGCTGCTCGCAAGGGAAACCGGGTTGGGCCCGCTGTTGTGTCTGTTGAGGGAAATCTGCCCACTTTCGGGGGGTTCCCCCGATCTTCCCGAAATTCCCGGACTTCCGTCTTCCGATCGGACTAGCGCATTGCCCAGTTGGAGAGGAGCTACGAAAGTACCTTGCCTGCTGAAAATACCAGCGAATGTTCCGAGCTGATTCCCGCCTGTAGTTGTGCCAGAGAGAAGAAAGCTCCCATCCGCAAAGGCAGCTAAGCGCAGCGGCTGGATGCGTTTTCCCGGCTCTCCACGAATCCTGATACGGGACGCCACAGTGCCGTCTTCGTTGTATTCCACAATAAAGTTGGCCGGCTCCGGTTTTCGTTGAGGCTGAGACATAGATTGTCGCGCGGTTTCCAGCAGTGCGTACAGTGTGCCATCCGGCCGAACGTCGAAGCTTTCTCGCGACGGCATGTGGTAACCAGGAATCGCCGGGATTGGATACACAGTCAGTTTCCTGGAGAAAACGGAGACCCTGGTGACGGGTGCTTTGAATAGCCCCCCGGGCCGGTTAAAGTCGGACGGCAAAGGGCCCGATTGACTGGTAAAAACAGTGTATATATCGCCGTTCGGGCTGCACTTTATTTCGTTTTCGATTGCGTTCGGACCAGGAGAAGGAAAAGGGATGGCTTCGGTGTGGGCGAGAACCTGTACTGTCGGAGGCGGCTCCGGTTCTGGCCGCCCTCCCCCGGCGGCCAAGCCTACACGTCTGGCCTCCAGAGCAATAACTCCCACAAGCAAGGCCCCGAAAGCCAGCACACTTGCAACTCCGCGTTTGTTGGACCACATTATGACTTCCCCTGAAGAGTTGTCCCGTGCCTTGCCATCCTTGCTAGCCAGCGACGGGGAGGCTAAGAAGGTGATACCGGCCATCGCGGTTGCGCACCCACACATCCCTCGTTCTCTCGAGAGTGGGCGCGAGGTCTGCCGTCAGTATCTGGCCTGAGTAAACGCACACGCCGCTCGGTAAATAAAGACTTGGCCATGACTGTGAGCAGCAACCATACTGCTTAGTCTGAAAATTGCTTTCATTTCCCCACTCGCTCGTGTCGCATTCCATGACCGTAATCGACCCTGAGCAGGTCAGCTTGCCTCCTTCATAGCTGTTGCAAGGGTGAGTTAGCGGACGCAAGACCTTGCAGCAAGTATCCGCGCGCACTGACGGCACCGCCACCATCAGGGCGGGCATACCCGTAAGAAGCAGACATTGCGCATGTTTCCTTCCGTTTCCTCGCATACTTCACCCCCGTTCAGCTGCGGTCGGGAACTTTGCCCGGCCGTCATCACTGGCCTGCCTTCACTGTTTATGCAGCAGCCTTTGCTGTCCTGTTTTGTTTCTCTGTTCGGGCCTGGGTTCTCTGTTTTTTACGAGGCGCTGAGGAGAATGCCGAAATGCAACATTAGGCGCGCGAGTTTCCAGTCGCCATACTGACTTTCAATCTGCCTGTTGCACCTCGTAGTGCCCGCCTTGGCCCGTGTCTCGTCCTTTGGTAAACAGTATCTGTGGCTCAGCGGGTATGGGGGCTGAGTACCACAATCGCACAGAGTTGTCAACAGAAATCTCCGAGGGGGGAAACCGAACCTTTGGTATTAGTGAACACGCAATCAGTTCAAGGATTTTGTCTGGCGGGCAACTACCGTTTGAACGGGCGTGCTGAGAGGATTTTGCCGCCTTCCTGGATGGTATAGGTCGCGTTGGCTTTCAGGTTTGTGAGTCTATCCTGGTGGCCGCTGGGCCATTCGATGTGCACTTCATCTACCTCGCCTGCCTTTTGAAGTCCGAAGGTCAGAGGCAGCTCACTTTGCGAGCAGTAGCTCGAACCCGAATGGACCGTCTGCCAGTTGGTCACGTTTCCAGTACGCACCCGAACCACGGCCCCGATGCCGTTGCGGTTGGAGCGTGTGCCGACGGTTTTGATCCGGATGGCGTTTGCGGAGTTCTCACCCACGTTTTTGAAAAGATACGCCGGCCCGTTGTTGGTGGTGACAAGGACGTCAGGGTATCCGTCATTGTTGATGTCGCCATAGGCCGCGCCGCGCGCCACAATCTGTTTTGCAAAGCCGACCTGCTTTCCGACTTCGTCAAAGCGGCCGTTCCCGTCATTTTGAAAAAGCAACGGGCGCTCCGCGTATGTCACCTGAGCCTGGATGCGGGCGATGTCCGGTTCAATGTGGCCGTTGGCTGCAAAGAGGTCCTGCAATCCGTCGAGGTTGTAGTCGTAAAAGAACAGGCCAAACGTCAGCGAAAGGCGGCTTTCCTGCCCGATGGCAGACTGCGGTGCAACGTCGATAAAGAAATCATGCTTTTCATTGTGATAAAGCCCCAGCATCTGGTTTGAGAAATTGCCAATGGCGAGGCTGGGAAAGCCGGAATGGTCAAAATCTGACGCGTCAATGCCCATGGCGCCGCGCGCCACACCGTTCGCGTCATAGGCGATTCCGGCCTGGACGGAATCCTGAGTGAATGTGCCGTTGTGGTTGTTGTGGTAAAGCTTGTTGGGCTCTGTGTCATTTGAAACGGCGATGTCCGGCCAGCCGTCCATATCGTAGTCAACGATGGCGACGCCCAGGTTTTTACCTGTGGGATCATAAAGCCCGGCCTTCTTCGTGACATCTTCAAAGCGGCCGCCGCCGAGGTTATGAAACAGTCGGCAGCTTTGGCCCTTGTAAGCCTCGGGGGTGCAATAGGATTTGTGCACGCCATCCAGAGAGCAGTAGATGTCCGTTTTCTCCGTCCAGTCGACGTAATTGCAGACAAAGAGGTCGAGCTTTCCATCCTTGTCGTAGTCGAACCAAGCGGCGCTCGCACCGAACCCGGTGTTGTTTACACCGGCTTCACGGGTGACGTCGCGGAACGTCCCGTTGTGCTCGTTATGAAACAGATGAGCTTCGCCGAGGGCGGTGACGTAGATGTCATCCCAGCCGTCATTGTCGTAATCGCCGATCGCCACACCCATGCCGTACATTGGAACATTCAGACGCGCGCGGGCCGTAACGTCCGTGAACGTCCCGTTGCCGTTATTGTGGTAGAGCTTCATTGTGGTCTGACGCCGGACGTGGCCGGGGAAGTCGGTCCCGTTGATCAGCAGAATGTCCTGATTCCCGTCGTTGTCGTAGTCGATGAACGCACAGCCGGAGCCCATCGTCTCCGGCAAGTACTTTTTGCCGAACGCCCCGTTATTGTGGATGAAGTGAATGCCCGCCTGGGGCGCGATATTCACGTATCGTCTGGCTGGAGCTTGCGTTGCGGCACGAAGCCGCCAGGGATCGATGATCTGCGCCGCACCCGCCGTCAGCATGAGGTGCCTGAGAAAATCGCGGCGCGAAGATTGATTTGCCATTCCGGATCAAACACCTTTCATTTCGAGCAATTGATTCGCAGAAATTGCATAATTTCAGCCTGGTGCGCCAGTTTGACAATTGAACGCGAGCAGGCTCGCAGCTTTTTGAGTTTAGTGAGGAGGCCTTGCCTCGGCTACAGTGTTGCGCGCAGGATGCGCCTGCGGTTTGTGTGCGGCGGCGGCCGAATGTCTGGGGGCCTCTTTTGCGTTTCGATCAGCCATGGTTTTATGCGCAGTGCGGAGTTCGAGCCTGTCTCGCCTCATCGCGGCAAGATAGCCGTAACTGCCGTCCTTCCTGTAGCGCGCCAGCGCGATCTGCTGTTCTTTTTGCAGCCTGCCCGGCAGCCAGTCCCACTGCTGACCGTAATTCCAATAGTATTGCAAACCCTGCGGGGTTTCGTCGTTGATCGAGACATGCTCGTGAATGGGTTGCGCTTCCAGATTGTCTTCCGGATGTGCCAACTCGTACGGTCCGGTGATCGAACTGGCGCTTTCGTCGGCCTTGAACCGCATATAGAGTTTTTCTTCGCGGTCCGATTGCGCGTTTTCCTGCAAACCACGGTAGCAGAGCATCAAATTGTAATGCGCGATGAGGTCTTCGGGATCAATGCTCAGCGTGTACTGAAACTGCTTCACGGCTTCCTTGTACTTGCGTTGGAGGAAGAGAATGTGTCCCATGTCATCGCTGACGACGCGATCGCCAGGATGCATGTCATGCGCTATTTTGTATTCGGCGTAAGCTTTCGGATAGTCGCCCCTGGTCTGATAAACCTGCCCCATAAAGTAATGCGCGCTGGCGAGTTGTGGATTCAATTTCATCGCCGTTTTCAGGTAAGGAACGGCCTGGCCCACGTTGCCCTCCTGGACCAGCGCACGGGCCACGTTCACCCAACCGTCGGCGTATTTTGGGTCGATCTTCGTGACGATCTCGAACGCCCGCACTGCACCCTTCAGGTCTCCCTGGAGCAACAAACCGATGCCGTAATCATTCCAGCGATAAAGGTCGGCTGGAAGCAGTTTGATGTTCTGCTCGAACGGTTTCGAGGAGGCGGGCAGCACGGGCAGGGTCACGCTGTCTTCGGACATCACCACGATGGGAACGTCGGGGATCTTTTTCACTTTTGCGGAGACATTTGCAAGGCTTCCATTAAATAGCCAGTGCGTGTTGTCGTAATAGGGCGTTGTGTCGCGGTCTTTCTGATAAGGGTCACGCCGGCCAGCAAATGCCCACTGAGTGTTCCACCAGTCGAACTTCCGGTAATTCAGTTTGGCGGTGAATGTGATCTTGTCGCCGCAGTCCTCCGGGACTTTCACGCGGAAATGGACGGTGTCCGCCGCCCCGGGTGGAATCAGATGTGCGTACACCGTGGCGTGGGCGGACCAGGCATTGCGCTTGTTGATCCAGTGTCCATGCTCATCAAGGGAGAGCGAACGGTAGAAATGCGCTCCGGGATCCACAGGGCCCTTGCCATTGTCGGCAACTTCGCCGCTCCAGAAAACGACATGGCCTTTGTCATCCACACCTTTGAGTTCCACCCAGCAATCGAATGCGTCAACCGTGCCGCCTGGAAAGAAATGTCCCACGTTTCGGGTTCGCACAACGACTTCAACGCGCGCCGTCTCTCCGCGGCGCAAATAGGCAACTCCGCGGTTAAGCGGTGCCATGATCTTTGCGGGAGGCGCCGCCGTGATTACCGAAGCCTCAAGACCGCGCGCCGATTCTTCACCGACCGCAAACATGGTTGATGTCCGCGGGCCGCTGAACGCCGCACGCGACGCCGCCTCCGACTGGCCTTTGGGTTCATCGGTGATGGCGAAGATGTCCACCGTCACGGCGCCCTTCAGGAACTTTTCGACGTCTTTCACCTGCGACGTGTCGCCGTGGGATGTCGGCACGGCAGTATTGGCAGCCACAAAGCGATGCGAGTGCACATAGCCGTCAATATTTCCAAAATCGTGGGACTTGACCATCGGCATGTGGCAGTCGATGCAGACCATCGGCTTCGGCGGGTAATAGAAAGACCTTGCGCTGTTGCCTGAGACGCCGCTCCCTTGCCAGTTGTCGTAATCGTTGAAGCCGCGAAGCCAGCGATAGTGGTCCACGGGAACGTCTAAGTGGACCTTGTGGCATGTCGAACAGAACTCCGCCACATCCTTGCGCTCGTGATGAAAAGGTTTCAGAAAAACCTCGCGATGGGGCTTGGGGTCGAGGAGAATTGCAAAGTCGGCGAGGCGGCGCATGAGCGGGTTCTTGCTCGACACCAGGCGGTCGAGTTGCGGATACTTCATAACGTAACTGCCGTTCCCCATGGTGCTGGTGACATGCACAATGGCGTGGCAGGACATGCAGCCCAGGCCGGCCTGGCCTTCCGGCGTAAACTCAATCTGGCGGATCGGATATTTCTGCATCATGTCTGTGAACGCCAGCGCATGATCGTGGCAGCCCGCGCACCACATTGATGGCTTGATCCCAATCGTGTCTTGCATATACTCGATTGCTTTGCGGTACCACTGATTGTTGAAAGAAGAGAAGTGGTGCATCGAGTGCTCCCACTGCTCGTAAATGTCGTGGTGGCAGGGTTCGCAGGATTTCGAATTCATGAAAAACTGGTTTGGAATCGTGCCCCCGTTGGCGGTCTGAGCGGAACTCGGCCACATCAGGCTGTTTTTGCCCCCGCCTTCCCCGTACATGCTGAGGGGGGCGGTTGGCGGGTTTTTGATAGTGTATTCGGGATTGGGGAAGAAGTGATGAACCAGGGAAGCGCCGCCGTAGAAAACCACCGCCACCGCGAATCCAATACTCACCGTCCGCCAGGCTTTAGGGCTGAGGCAGAGTTCCCTGGCGCGGTCCTTCAGCGGGCGCAAACGTAGCACCAGGAAGAAAAGGCCGGCGATGGCAAATCCTACGTGGGTATAAAGCTCCAGGCTGTGAGGCCGGGTCATTCCGGCGAAGAAAAGATAGACTCCGAAGCCAGCGGAAACAGCCAGGCAAATGACGGAAATGGTCCCTGAAAAATCCGCAAAGTACCCGCGCTGGCGCTTGAGGAAAACGATGAAGAGAATTGCGGCAAGCGCACCCAGAAAGGGATGCAGGAGCGCGTTCGCGACATAGAAAAGATCTGGCGTGGCGTAGGCAGCCAGATAAGCCGCGTTGAAGGCGAGCGCCACCCCCAGGAAGATCAAAACGGCGTTCAGGCGTTGACGGCCTCCACCGCCCTTGGGATCACGACTCATGTGAGAAATGGAATGCCCCCTTTTGCCCCAAACTCGACGCGAGGGCTTCTACGTTATCGAAAACCGCTCGACAATTACAAGGGCGAATGGAACGTGAGTCATTATTTTTTTATATTAGATGCTATATTTTTTTAGGTTAATCACGTGGACCGCTCCGCTGGCCAAACACCGAGTGCAGCGCACATTCCCGCGGCTTGATTCCCTGTGCTTGCCGACTGCAGGGTTAGCTTGAAAAAACTAGCAACGCCAGCCGTTTCTTCTAATCTCCGGATTTAAAAAGCTTATCCAGCGGAAAGTTCTTGCTCTGAAGCTCAATGCGCCATTATTGTGATACACGCAAGAGTCGGGTCTGGAACGTGTCGCAATGAACCGTCGGAATTTGCTTAAGCTGCTTGTGGGGATCGGGGCTGTGGGTGGCGCAGGCGGCTTGCTTTATGAGTCGCCGCGTATCCGCGATGAACTGCTTCGCGTGATGCACGGCAACTTTTCCAGCCGAACTTTTCCTGACAAGCTGACGGACGTTACCCGCCAGGCGGGAATCAACTTCATGCACAACACCGGCGCTTTCGGACGGAAATATCTGCCGGAAACTCTCGGGTCCGGTTGCGCCTTCTTTGACTACGACAACGACGGGTGGCTTGATATTCTGCTGATCAACGGAAAAGACTGGCCGGGGCATTTTCAGCGGCGCTCGACGATGAAGCTCTATCGCAACAACCACAACGGAACATTCACAGACGTCACCCGCGAGGCCGGGCTTGACATCGAAATGTACGGGATTGGCGTGGCGGTGGGTGATTATGACAATGATGGGTTTGAGGACTTTTACGTTACTACTTACGGGCAGAACCATCTGTTCCACAACAATGGCAACGGGACTTTTACGGACGTAACGCGATCGGCGCATCTGGACGGTTACTCGAGTCTGAGCACTTCGGCCCTGTGGTTTGATTACGACCGTGACGGCCACCTGGATCTTCTGGTCGCCAACTACGTGAAATGGTCTCCCGAAACCGATATCTTCTGCAGTCTTGACGGGAAAACCAAGTCGTATTGCACGCCGGAAGCTTATCCAGGCACAACCTGCTGGCTTTTTCACAACCGTGGAGACGGGACGTTTGAGGACGTAACCGGCTCAGCCGGACTGCACGACCCGACATCGAAATCGCTAGGCGTTACAATGATCGACTACGACCTCGATGGCTGGCCGGATGTTTTTATCGCCAACGACACGCAGCCGAACAAGCTGTACCACAATAACCACGACGGGACATTCACCGAAGTTGCCGTATCCGCAGGAGTCGCCTTCAGCGAGGATGGCGTGGCGAGGGCCGGCATGGGCGCAGACGCCGCTGATTATGACAATTCAGGATTGCCAAGTCTGGTGGTGACGAATTTTTCCCAGCAGATGGTGGGCCTCTACCGTAACGAAGGACATGGGTTTTTCATCGATGAAGCGCCATCCAATGCTGTGGGACAGTCCACGCGGATGACGCTCGGCTTTGGCTGCTTTTTCTTCGATTTTGATCTCGACAGTCTGTTGGACCTTCTGGTTGCCAACGGCCATATTGATGCAACGATAAACCGGGTGGAGGCCAATATTACCTATGCAGAACCGCCGCGTTTGTTCCATAATGAAGGGAAGGGCAAGTTTCGTGATATCAGCGCACTGGTAGGGAAATCGTTTGACCAGCCGAAAGTGGCGAGAGGTGCTGCTTACGGGGATTTTGACAACGATGGGGACCTGGACGTGCTCATGACCACCAATAATGGGCCCGCTTATCTCTATCGCAATGACGAGTCGCTGAACCACAGCATCCGGTTCTCAACGGTGGGCGTCCGCTCGAACCGCCAGGGCATCGGGACCAACGTCCACATCTGGGCGCCGCAGGGAAAGCGATGGCTGACCGTGAAGAGCGGGTCCAGTTACCTGTCCTGTTCCGATTCAAGGGTGACCTTCGGGCTCGGGCCGCACCGCTACATTGAGAAGGCGCTGCTCGAATGGCCGAGCGGCGAAAAGCAGGAACTGGGTCGGCTGGAAGCGGGGCGCACTTACGTCGTCGAGGAAGGCAAGGGCGTAATTCAAGACATTCCCTTCAAGGACCGGACTTGAGGCCCCATGAGTGGACCTGCGCCGCAGTACGAACAGTTGCGGAAGATCCCATCACCGTCCACGCGACTCTGGGTCGGCCTTTGCGTCATCCTCTCGATTTTCCTGATATTTGTGATTTACAGCAGCCGCCAGATCCGTTGGCTGGAGGATTTTCAGGTCAACGTGGTCCAGAGGAACCGCAAGGCCTCATTGCAGCTTTCGCGGCTGCAGAATGATTCCTACCTGCTCGCGATTTCACTGCAGGGCGTTGTCTTCTCAAAGAGCCGCTATCCGATCCGCGACTGGGAGCCGGAATTCACCCGGCTCCGCAATGACATGGAAGACGCCGCGAGGCTGGAAGGCCGCTTTGCCGTGGACACCGTTGCCAGCCATGACAAGCGCATTCAGTTGCGGAGCGCGCTGGCGGATTTTGGCACAACTGCGGACGGCATTTTTGCTCTGGCACGGCAAGGTCACACCGAGGAAGCCCGCAGGCTGATCGAAACGGAGCTTGAGAACAAACGCGCAGTGATTTCTGAAATTATTTCGAGGCTTCTGGTTTTGAATGACCAGGCGCAGTCGGACGCTGCAGACCGCATCAATGCCACCTACGAGAACGTCAAGACTGACATCGTGCTGATTACAGCGCTGTTGTTTCTGCTGGCGTTGGGGACGGGCCTCTACACGCTCGAAGCCAGCAGAAAGACCTTTGCAAAGCTCCACCACCTGGCAGAGCAACTCCAAGTGCAGTCCGGCCAGTTGCGCAAATTGTCATGGAAGCTGATTGACGTGCAGGAAGAGACCCTGCGCCAGGTCGCCCGCGACCTGCACGACGAATTCGGCCAAATCCTTACGGCCATCGGCGTGATGCTGAACCGCGCCGGCCGGAAAGCACAGAACCCCGATCCGGCTTTGATTGCCGACCTCGAGTATGTGAAGAAAATTGTGGAAGAGACACTTGAGAAAGTCCGCGATCAGTCGCAGATGTTCCGTCCGGGCATCCTGGACGATTTTGGGCTCGATCAGACGCTAGAGTGGTTCACGCGCCAGTTCTCACGGCAGGCGGGGATTCCCATCCATTTTAGCGGCGCCGTGGCCAGCCGACGTTTTCCGCCGGAAGAGTCCATCCATGTTTACCGGATAGTTCAGGAGGCTCTGAACAACGTAGCACGCCACTCCAGGGCCACCGAAGCCTGGGTGGAAATGGAGGAGCGCGAGAATGAACTCTTCCTTGAAATACGCGATAATGGTGTAGGATTTGAGGTAGGCAACCCCGGGGAGCGGTCCCCGAGCGACGGTATTGGGCTGATGGGGATGCGCGAACGGGCTGAACATCTGAACGGCACGCTCGACGTACAATCGGCGCCGGGCAAGGGCACGGTCGTCAGCGTTCGCATACCCTTGAGAGAAGCGCCGGAAACTCGTGTTGTTGAAAAGGTAGGGTAAAACATGATGTCGCCTGATTCCACTGACAAGAAAATCAGGGTGTTCCTGGCTGACGATCACGCATTGGTGCGGCAAGGCTTTCGCCGGCTGCTCGAGGACGACCCGCGCATCACTATCGTGGGCGAAGCCAACACCGGGCTCTCCGCCATCGAGCAGTGTGCAAAGCTCAAGCCCGACGTGGTGGTGATGGATCTGCTGATGCCGGAGATCGGGGGACTTGAAGCCACGGCGGAGATACTGAAGGCGAATCCCGACACCAAGGTCCTGATTCTGAGCATGTACTCGAACCCCGCCTACGTCCGTAAAGCCATCGATGCCGGGGCCAAGGGTTACATCCTGAAGGACGCGATTGAAGTGGACCTGCCGCAAGCCGTAGCGGTGCTGGCACAGGGCGGAGCCTATATGAGTCCGGCGGTATCGAACCTTGTGCTCGAGGGGTTGAAGACAGGCACCATGCAGGAGCAGGGACAGGACCCTTACGATCGCCTGACCCTCAGGGAGAAGGAAGTTCTTCAGCTTATTGCGCAGGGGAAGTCAAACAAGGAAATTGCCGCTCTCCTCGATATCAGCATCAACACGGTTGCCGTCCACCGCGCGCGGCTGATGGAGACCCTGGGCCTCCATCGTACCGCAGAACTGGTACTTTACGCCGTTAAGAAGGGGATCGTCCAGCCGCAGTAGCCGTCATCTTCGCCCCCTGGACTTTTTCGAGGCAGACAAGGGGTCCTGCATTTTCCGGCTTTCGCTCATTTGGGTTGGTTCGTTGCGGCCATGCAAGCGGCCATCAGGCTGGAATAGATTGCGCCGAACGTCTGCGCGCGGTCGCCAAGCTTGCTGATCAGGATGGGCGGGCAATTGGGCTGGATCCTCCTGGCGACCCGGCTGACTGTTGAAAGCATGAACTCCGGTGCCCCGCGGCTGACGCCTCCACCGAGAACGATGAGGTCAGGATCAAGAATGCCAACGACATTTGCAATCCCTACGCCAAGAATGGTGAAAATGGTTTCGAGCGCCTTTCGCGCCTGCGCGTTCCCCTTGCGAAAGGCCTCAAAAACAAAGTAAGCGTCGCGGGTCTCTGCGAGCCCTTTGGATCGGGTGATTGCACGCGTCTTCATCAGTTTGCGTCCTAGCGCAGCAATGCCTTGTCCTGACGCATAGCTTTCGAAATATCCGGTGTTGCCGAAATCCTTATTCCACTTCGTCCAGTCCACGTTCAGGAACTGCAGCTCACCGGCCGCTCCCGTCCTTCCAACATAGAGCCGTCCGTTGATGAAAATCCCTGATCCGATCCCGGTTCCGAGCGCGATAAATACAAAGTTTTCGGCGTTCCGCGCGACGCCGCGCCAGTGCTCGCCGATGGCGGCCATGTTGGCGTCGTTCTCGATGGAGACGGGCAGGTGGAATTCTCTTTCCAGCTCGCGCTTGAGGTTAATGTTCCTCCAGCCTGGCAAATTGTTAGCCATGAGCACCAGGCCTGAGCGGGGATCAACCGCGCTTGGCACCGCCAGCCCAATGGCGCGAAGCCGGCTGCGCTTTCCTCCTGGGATCAGCCGATAAATTCCATTTTTGATCTGGCTGATCGTTTTCCGGGGCCCGTCTTCCGGCCGGACCTTTTCCACGGAGTCGCTGATGATCTTGCCGGAAAAATCTGCCAGCGCAAAATGGAGATGGCTTGCGCCCATGTCGATCCCTACGACGTAGCCAAAATCCTGATTCAGCTTGAACCCGCGGCCTTTTTCTCCGGCAATAAGGAGCCTGGCGCGGCGAAATTCTTCAATCCGGCCCCTTAATTCAGAAGGGCGGATCCCAATCATTTTCGCCAGCGATTGGATCTGGCTGTTGGGATAAAGTGAAATGGCTTTAAGGATTTGGAACGCGTGGGTTTCGGGGCAGTATCCGCTTTTCATCGGGGGAAACCGCAAGACAAGAATTATGTGTTGGAAGTGAGCCCAAGGGCTGCAAGGAAACGTGCGAAATTAATCCGTCCGTTCCGTAAGGACTCGAAACGCTAAGTTTATCGTGATTTTAGATTCTTGCCAACTGGAAGTGCGCGGCTGTTCCAGACAGCCCTGGGCTTAAAGTATCATCAGGGATTGCAAAAAGAATGAAGCCTGCGTTCCAAACTCGCTGGAAGATCACGCCGCGTGAGGCAATGCGGCTTCAGGAACAACTTCGCGATCGCGTCGTGCTCGAAGACTGCTTCAACCGCATTCGATATGTGGCGGGTGCCGACATCGCATTTGACCCAGAAACCCAGGTGGCCTTTGCCGGCGTCATTGTTTATCGTTTTCCGGAACTCGAAGAAGTTGAGCGCCGCATGGCCCGCCGCATGCTGGGATTTCCGTACGTGCCTGGCCTGCTCTCCTTTCGCGAGACCCCGATCCTGACCGCCGCCTTTGCCCGTCTGAAGACAGAGCCGGATCTTCTGCTGATCGACGGGCATGGCCGCGCGCATCCGCGCCTGTTCGGCATCGCGTGCCATATCGGCGTGCTTTTTGACAAGCCGACTATCGGCTGCGCGAAGTCGCTTCTGGTGGGAGAAGCCGGGGAGCCGGCGGCGAAAGCCGGATCAACGGCGGCACTGATTTTCCGAGGAGCGCGCGTCGGGACTGTGCTTCGAACACGGGACAATACGAAGCCGATTTTCGTGACGCAGGGGCACCGCATTTCCCTGCCGACCGCGGTGAAGATCGTGCGCCAGTGCCTTGACGGCTACCGGATTCCGAAACCGACACGCGAGGCGGACCACTACGTTCGCGAACTCCGCCGTGCTTACCAGCAGGAATTGGCGAAGTCCACGAACAGCGCGAGACTTGACTGCCGATCGGTTGGAAACCTTACGAGCCTTGCGCTTCGCCGGACAAACTGAGCCCCACGTGCTTTGCCTTCAGGTTTTCTTCGATCCGGGCGAGGACATCGGACGGGCAACCATTCCACACAGGAACGAATTTGTTGCCCAGGTAGGGCAGGTCCTTTACGCCTTCTTTACTCGAAAAGAACCCGCCCACGACAAGGTCGCGCAGATGATTGAAGAAAACAACATAGTTGGAGTCTTCTGGCGCGGCCTTGTCCGGGTAAGCGATGCGGTCCAGCATTTCCTTCTGCTGGTCCGAGGTACAGCCGACAAAGTCATGGCCGAATTTCCGGCCGCATTCGATATCCAGCCACGTCAGGCCGCCAAGGATTTCCGCCTTGAGTTCGCCATCCCAGAAATTAAGCCAATCATCGATAAATTCCGGAACTCCGGCCTGGCTGGCACTGCCGCTGCGCTCGTCGGCGGGAATGATCAGATCGCTCAGCACCCTGATCGTCTCCCACTCGTGCTCATTGAAAGTCTTGCGTTGATACGCCGTTGCCGTTTTGGCTGCCTCAGCGCCTGTGTGCGTTGTCTGCCCTGATGCCACGGTAGTCCCTAGCGGGACCAAGGCGGCTGCCGGCACGGCGGAAAAGACTTTCAGCATATCGCGACGCTTGATGGCGCCGTTATTCTTGTTGTTTTCCTTTTCAGACATGACCTTTATGCCCCCTGTGAAATCCTGAATGATTGGCGTCAGATATTACGTTTTTTGACCTCGTCCACGATGTGCTCGCAAGTCCGCCAGGCAAGCGCCATGATGGTGAGTGTCGGGTTCTTGTCCGCGTTGCTGACGAACGGGGCCGCGTCGGTGATGAACAGGTTCTTGCAGTCCCAGGCCTGGCAGTAAGGGTTCAGTGCGGAAGTGCTGCGGTCGGAGCCCATCCGGGCTGTGCCGACCTCGTGGATGATAGCCCCGCCGCGGGAAATCCCCCAGTTCTCCTTTTCGCCATAAGTGTGCACAACTTCTCCGCCGGCGGTCTCGATAATCTCACGGAAGGTTTCCCGCGCATGTTTGGCCTGAAGGATTTCATCCTGGGTCCATTTGAAATGGAATTTCAGGACGGGAATTCCCCATTCATCGACGACGTCCTTGTCGATTTCACAATAACTTTCGTCGTTGGGAATCATTTCACCGCGGCTGGAGAATCCGACGAATGCGCCGTAGATTTTTCGGCAGCCCCGCTTCAACTCGACGCCGTATCCACCTCCAAGCAGGCGTTCTGAGCCGCCGAAGATGCCGGCTCCTGGCATGCCGCGGCCGCCACCGAACTCGATGTGATAGCCGCGAGCGAACGGCAGTTGGTTCTTAAGCTGCTTATCGTAATTCCACCACGGCATGTAGAGATGCATTCCGCCGACACCGTCGTCATTGTGAGGCGGAAGATCCATCAGGACGGGGAAGAAACCCACAGTTCCGTCCGCGCCGACCGTATCCATCAGATAGCGCCCCACGACGCCACTGGAGTTTGCCAGGCCATTCGGATGCTGCGGACTGCGCGAATTGAGCAGCAGCCGCGTCGTCTCGCAGGTGCTGGCCGCAAGAATAACGATCTTTCCCCGCGCCACCACTTCTTTGCGCGTGGTTTTGTCGATATAGGAAACGCCGGTGGCCAGGCCGTCGGGTCCGGTGACGACTTCGCGCGCCATGGCGTTGCAGATGATGTCCAGATTTCCCGTGGCCATCGCCGGAGGGATCAGAACCGTTGGCGAGGAAAAATTCGAGGATGTGGCGCACGCCCGCCCGCATTGCGAGCAATAGTGGCAGGCTGGCCGCCCCTTGAGCGGCCGCGTGATGATGGACAGCCTCGACGGAATGCAGGGAATGCCCAGCTTCTGGCAGGCCTTCTGGATCAGCAACTCATGGCATCGGGGTTTGGGTGGAGGAAGGAACTTGCCGTCTGGAGCATTTTCCACGTGGTTGTCTTCACCGAAGACACCGATCAGTTCTTCGGTCTTGTCATAATAGGGCGCGAGATCTTCATAAGTGATCGGCCAGTCATAGCCTTTTCCATCGCGCGAATAAGGCTTAAAGTCATAAGGGCCGAAACGCAGCGAAATGCGCCCCCAGTGGTTGGTTCGACCGCCGAGCATTCGCGAACGGAACCATGTCCAGTCGGTTCCCGGAGCATTGGTGTAAGGCTCGCCGGGAATCTGCCAGCCACCCACCGCCGCGTCAAAGTAACCAAAGGTCGTGTTCGGCTTTACAGCACCGCGGTGCGGAGCCTGATAATACCATTCAAACATCTTGGATTGTTTCGCCGTGTCATACCAGCCGCCGGCCTCGAGCATCAAAACCTTGGCACCGGCCTTCGTGAGCACGTATGCGGCCATGCCGCCTCCCGCTCCTGATCCTACGATGACAGCATCATAAATTTTTGAAGGTTTTTTGATTTGTGCCATATCCCCTTGCCCCGTCAGATTTGAATGCGATGGGAGTTTACCACAAAAATCCGTCATCGTGATTTCAACATTTACGATGCGAATTTTCGCTCCTGCGTCAAGCGGCCGGGCTGAGATCGCGCACGGGATTGGGTTGAATTCCGAAGCTTGATTCGCAGCAATGTTATGTACTCCCCATCAGGAATCTTTAATTAACGGGCAGCGGGTCGCCGGTTGAAGACTGACATTGGTAACGGCTGTCTCGGTGTCGGACCATCGGGGCGTGTTAACATTCATAGATGAGGTATGACAGTGCAATTTAAACGAGCACCCGGAGGCGCGTTATCGCGCCTGTCGTTGTTGCCTTTATTCGCGGCTCTTGGGCTGGTTGCTTGGGGTCCCTCTGAAATCTCTGCTGCGGAATTAAGTCCGAAGACCGTGAAGGCATTCGATCAGTACGTGGCGCTGGCTGAGGCCCGCATGCGGCAGGAAGAAAACCATCCGAAGGACTTTCTTTACATCGAAGGCCTGCCGAAACCCGAATACGATTCCGCTCTGGCAATGCTCAAGCGCGGCGAGGTTTACGTGAGGCAGATACGCGCCCGTGATGCAAAAGGCGATACCATTGAGGTCCCGGGGGGAATGATCCATCACTGGGTCGGGGACGTGCTGATTCCCGGTCGGACCGTTGATCAAGCGCTCGATGTGCTGCGCGATTATGATAATTTCAAGAATATCTATAAGCCTGAAGTCATCCGTTCCCGCCTGATCAGCCGTAAAGACGACAACGATTATAGCGTTTATCTTCGCCTGCAAAAGAAGAGCATTGTGACGGTCACGCTCGATACCTGGTATAACATCCACTTTACCCGCTTCGGAGATGATCGCGGCTTAAGCCGCAGCGTGGCGACGCGCATCCAGCAAGTGGAAGACGCCGACACGCCGCACGAATATCTGGACCCCGTCGGGCGCGACAGCGGCTATCTGTGGCGAATCAATTCCTACTGGCGATACGAGCAGCGCCCTGAAGGCGTGATCATTGAGTGGGAGTCGATTGCGCTTTCGCGCCAGATCCCGTTCCTAATTGCCTGGTTTGTTAAGCCACTGGTCCGCAATATCGCTCGAGAAGCCGTAACTGACATGCTGACAGCCACGCGGAAAGCAGTCCTGGCCGAGAAACCGCCGCCTGCCAATGCGGTCGCCAGCCTGGGATCTCCCCGGCGCAACGCAGTTTCGGCAGGTCGCCGAAATTCCGACGTGCGATGAAAGCGGAACGCCCCTGGTTCGAAGGATCTGCAGGAAGGTTTTCTGGTCGGGACTTTTAACCCTTTTTGCGGATCAAGCGATCGGCGCTCAGCGGGCCGCCGCCGGCCATAAAGAGATACAGAAAAACGAAGCAGTAAACAACAGCCAGTTCACCGCCGTTCTGGATTGGGAAGAATCCTCTGGGGAAATGGACCCTGAAATAAGCCACTGCCATTTCACCGGACAGGATGAAGGCCACCGGGACGGTAAACAGCCCGAGAACTAACAGCACCCCTCCAAAACATTCCAGAATTCCCGCGAGCCCCATCAGGGAAAAGAGCGGGACGTGCCCGCCGTGACCGCCCGGACCTCCCAGCAGACCGAATAGCTTTTGGAACCCATGAAGCGAAAAAGTGAAACCGACAACAATTCGCAGCACCGAACGCATCCACGGTTCGGCAGATCGGATTGCAGACACGCGAGTCCTCCTTTGTTCATTCCTGAAAACGGATTGCCGTGCACCCTCAAGCTCTTTTAGCAGAACTCCGGCAGGCGCGCAACTGATTGAGCGCCCGCTGGCCTTCGCTTATTTGTTCGGAAAGAACGGAAACAATCGGCGAATCTCGGCGTCGTCTGGCTGGCTGCCGTATTCTGTGATTTCGAAAGCCTCGGCGTGACGGATGGAATCCGCCTGCGTGCCGTACCACTTTTTGAGTGACGTTTTCCACCCTTCGGGAACGTCGTCCGGATATTGGGACTGCAGCCACTGCTTGCGTGCAGCGCGATCTTTGGGCAGCTGATCAAGTATTCCGTCATGCCAGGGCAGCCATTCGTAAACCTGGGAGACGTGGGCGTCGAGCATGTCAATCTTCTTGTCATAAACATCGTCGATGGAGACGACGATGTCCGGGCGGAAGGGCTGCGGTCGTTGGAAGCCGTCCGAGTAATAGAGAAACACGGGGTTTTTGCGCAGCGCGGGAACGTCGGTTACGATGTCCGGCACGGTCACCATATAAGCGGCGTCCTGGACGACGATGCCGGTGTTGCGATGGTCTGGATGATAATCGTTGGGGCGTGGCGAGAGGACGATGTCTGCGTGCCACTCACGGATCTCGCGGATCACCTGCCGGCGCACGTCGAGCGTGGGCAGAAGTTCGCCGTCGTGATTGTCGAGCACCTCGTAAACGATTCCGATGCGGCGGCCCGCCTCGATGGCTTCTGCACGCCGGCGCTTGGCCAGCGGCCCTCCGCCCTCGGACTGGTGGCCGGCATCGCCATTGGTGAGCGAAACAAACTTGACCAGGTCACCGTGAGCGACGTACTTGGCAGCCAGCCCGCCGGCTTTAAGATCACAATCGTCTGGATGGGCGCCGAACGCAATCACGTGCAGTTTGGAGTTATCCTGGGCGGACAGCGGTGCTGCAGCAATCAACATCAGAGCGAGAAGCCACGCCATGGGTTTCACCTCAAAGCAAGAGGATATGCAACTCTTACCCATGTGGCGAGTAATAGTCAAGCCCGGCGATCAAACTATGCAGAACCGCTTGCCTGGCGAGGCCGTGCGCCTTTGCAGTAAATCCCGTGCACCGACGGCCCAGTCCGGCAGGCGGACGTCGTGTATAATAATTAAGATTCGCATGCGATCGTTGCTGCCTCTATTGCTGGACTGCTTCTGGCGTATGCCTTTCGAAAGCACCCATGGAAAGAAAACGAATTCTGCTGACGAATGATGACGGTATCGGCGCGCCGGGCCTTGTCGCGCTGGAACACGCCTTGGCACCTCTCGGGGACATCACCGTAGTGGCGCCCGACGCGGAGCGAAGCGGTTCAAGCCAGGCGATCACTCTGCACCAGCCGCTTCGCGTGAAGGCGATAGACGATCATCACTTCGCGGTGGCCGGCACTCCGACGGATGCAGTGATCCTTGCGCTGTATCAGCTTCTGCCGGAAAAGCCGCACCTTGTTGTTTCCGGAATTAATCCGGGTGGGAATGTGGGTGAGAACCTGATTTATTCCGGCACGGTGGCAGCCGCTCAGGAAGCAGCGCTGCACGGCGTGCCGTCATTCGCGATTTCGCTGGTGGCTCGCAATCCGGAAGACTTCAGCGCCGCTGCCGAATTTGCGCGCGAACTGGCCGGGCGAATCCTTCAGGAAGGGCTCCCGCCGGGCGTAGCGCTGAACGTCAATGTGCCAAGAGGTGAAGTCCGGGGCGTCCGGCTGACGCGCCAGAGCCAGAAAATCACTCAGAACCTTGTTTGCGAAATGAAAGATCCGCGGGGCAGGTCATACTTCTGGCTGGATGAAACGCTGCCGCACCGCCGTGTGGAACCCGATTCCGATTATGCGGCGATCTTTGAGCACGAGATTTCAATTACGCCGCTCGAGGCCGATCGCACCCATCATCCCAGCCTGAATCATCTCTCCGCTTGGATGCCGCAGTTGCAGCAGGCTGTCAAGCCCTGACAAGAACGAACAACGTTCGATATCCGCTCGGCGGTTTGGGACGCCCCGCCGAAGGCCGCACGGGCCGCTGTGCCTCGAAGGACGGCGGCCTGGTCAAAAAGCGAAAAGACGCTTCTCCAGAGGCAAAAAGACCGGATGTCGGGAGCCTCTAATGAGTCATTCCGCGTCGGCCTGTCGCATTATCCGGGTAAGGATGTGCTGGAACCCTTATGCGGCTGTTGTCTGCTCGAGAACATCCCAGAGAGTGGCCGGGATTTCATCCTCGAATGCCACACCGAATCGCGTATGCACGCGTTTCTGCACTTGGCGCGTCCACGTAACGCGGCCGCGGATTGCGTATCGAAGGTCTGGGTGAAGAATAACGCCGACCGCTTCGCCAGGAACGACTTTCTTCTGCGAGCTGAACTCACCACCCGTTTCTGAAAGGGCCAGGACAACTGCGGGATGGCGGGTCTTTACTTCTTCCGACTCTGTCAACAGAGTTGCGCAAAGTGGAAGCCTGAACTCCGCCCGATTCGAGAGATGCTCCGAATTCCCCTTATGCACGCTGTTTCCTCCCCCGGCAACAGCTGCTTGCTTGCGATACAATCTAGGATGAATCAAACTTGGGGAACTGTCAATCCGTACCCTTCGGTCATGTAACAGATAGTAAACACGTATGCGTCGCTATCAAGCCGGGTTGTAGCAAGTCGCTGATGGCAGGGGGGTTCATGCAGGACGACCGCAAACATCGGCGTCCTGTACAGGCTGAGGCGCGTGTGTTAGTTTTCGAGAGAAGGGTTCGATCAAATGGAAAAAGGGAATATTCGAGTTCGATTTGCGCCCAGTCCCACCGGCTACGTTCACGTGGGCAATGCCCGCACAGCTCTATTCAACTGGCTTTTTGCGCGCCACCATGGTGGAGCATTTGTCCTTCGCATCGAGGACACAGACGTTGAGCGCTCCGAAGCGCGATACGAGGTGCAGTTGCTGGAAGACCTGAAATGGTTTGGGCTCGACTGGGACGAAGGCCCGGATGTCGGCGGTCCCTACGGGCCTTACCGCCAGTCGGAGCGGCAGGAATTGTACCGTCAGCATTCCATGCAACTTATCGACAATGGAAATGCCTATTACTGCTTCTGTTCGCCTGAACAGCTCGAGGAGGAACGTCAGCAGGCGCTGAGTGCTGGGCTTCAGCCACGATATTCCGGCCGCTGCCGGAAAATCCCGAAAGAAGAAGCAGCCCTCCGAGTGCGGCAGGGGGAGCCTGCTGCAATTCGCCTGAAGATCACTGAATGGGCCCTGACCTGGAATGACCTCGTGCACGGAGAGACCCGTTTCGCCGGCGAGATGATCGGTGATCCCATTCTGGTGCGCTCGGGTGGAGTGCCGGCGTACAACTTTGCGGTGGTCGTGGACGACCATCTGATGAAGATCACGCACGTGATTCGTGGCGACGATCATATTTCGAATACGCCGCGCCAGCTTGCGGTGTATCATGCCTTCGGATGGGAACCTCCGGCCTTTGCTCATCTCTCGACGATTCTCGGTGGCGACCGCTCGCGGCTCTCAAAACGCCATGGGGCAACGTCAATCGAGAGCTTCCGCAAGATGGGCATTCTGCCCGAAGCCTTGCGCAATTACCTGACGCTGCTGGGCTGGTCTCCCGCGGACGGCAAAACCGAAATACTGAGCACGCAGGAACTGATCGAGCAGTTTTCTCTGGATCACATCATCAAAAGCCCCGCGGTGTTCGACCAGGAGAAGCTGAACTGGTTGAACCGTCATTACCTGAAACAAACGCCTCTTCCGAGGCTGGCGGAACTGGCCGCGCCGTTTCTCGTTGGGGCGGGCTTATTGCGAGAACCTGTCGCGCCGGCCGTAAAGGCATGGCTCGAACTCGTCATTGAGTCCGTGATCAACAAGATCGATTACCTCAGCCAGCTTCCGGACGCTGTCCGGCCGATTTTTGAATACGATGCGCGGAAGGCTGCGGCCCTGGTCGGCGGCGCGGAGACTGGCGACGGTTCGCCTTCGCGCGAAGTGCTGATGCGGGTGACTTCCAAAATACTTGAAGAAAGAGAACTCACCTACGCGCGGTTTCGGGAGATCCTCAAGGAGGTTCAGAGCGAGACCGGAATAAAGGGAAGGGACCTGTTCCATCCGGTGCGCGTGGCATTAACCGGAGCTGAATCCGGCCCGGAAATGGAGAAATTGGTCCCGATTTTCGAGCTAGGCTCGCGGCTGGACCTCGAGCCGCCGGTCAAGAGCGTCGCCGAGCGCCTGCGCGAATTCTCAGACGCGGCGCACCTGTTTCCATGCGGGTAACGGCTCCGTCGCGGCCTTGCGGAGCGTTCTGGCGCCCGGCATTGCTGCAAGAGGCCGCCAGAATTCAGGAACCTGATGCACAGCCCGAGAAATTCCGACAAATCTGAAATCCTTTACGGCATCAATGCTGTGAAGGAAGCGCTCGGCTCGCGGCCGATTGATCACGTGATGGTTCGCGAGGGAGCGGGCGGCGCGCGCCTGCAAGAGATTGTGAACGAGTGCCGACGGCTGGGCGTCCCTGTCCGATTTGCGCCGCGGCCCGCGCTCGAACGCCTGGCGCAGACCACCCATCATCAGGATGTAGTGGCGGTATGCTCGGCGAAGGCTTATCACGACCTGGACACGCTGATCACATGCCAAAGCCCGGCGTTGCTGGTAGTGCTCGACGGCGTTGAAGACCCTGCTAACCTTGGCGCGATTGTGAGGACCTCTGTGGGAGCGGGTGCTAACGGTGTTGTCATTGCTGAACGCCGTGCAGCGGGGTTGTCGCCGGCTGTGGCGCGGACGGCGGCAGGAGCACTCGAGCACGCCCGCATCGCACGTGTCAAGAACGTTGTCCGCACACTCGAAGAAATTAAGAAGGCGGGACTGTGGGTCTATGGATATGACGCCGGGGCAGGGAAGTCTTATCTTGAACTCGATTACAAGGTTCCCTGCGCGCTGGTGATGGGCGGTGAGGGCCGGGGGCTGCACCGGCTGGTCAGCGAAGCTTGTGACGAGCTTGCGCGGATTCCCTTGCGAGGCCATGTCGAATCTCTGAATGTTTCCGTGGCCACGGGTATCGTCCTCTATGAGGCGCTGCGCCAGCGGCTGGTGAGATGATTTATCCCGCCAGATTGTTGCAAAGAAAGGCATGAGAGGTGTAACCCTCCAACGTTTGCACACATCATAGTTGACAGAGGACGATGGATCGAATGGACTGGAGAAGAAGTGTGGTGTACAGATTCAAGTGGTTTGCCTTGACTGCCTGTGTCGTTGTTTTGTGGGCCGCAGCGCCTGCCTTTCCGCAAAATGCAAAGGGCCAGGCGCCGAACCAACTCCCGGCGGATGCCCCTGCCAAGGCAGATAACTCTGCAAGCGGAGACAGCACACAGGCGCTTCCCGGAATCAGGATCCAATCCAACCTGGTCACTGCGCCAGTCACCGTCACGGACAAGGTGACCGGCGAATTTATTTACGACCTTAAGCAGAGTGATTTCCAGATTCTGGATAACGGGAGGCCCCAGAAGATCACAGGCTTCGCCCGTGAGCCGCACAAGATCGCCGCCGTCATCCTGATCCAGGATAACGAAGCTGTCGGGCCGTTGCTGAAGGAACTGCGAATGCTTGGCCCGATTTTTTCCCAGTTGATGCTGGGTCCTAACGGCCGGGCCGCTGTTATCACCTTTGGCTCGACGATCAACGTGGCCCAGGGCTTTTCGAATTCGGAGGCGGAATTAGATAAGACGCTTGAAGCCCTTTCGACGGACGGTCCCAAGGCCCGCCTGAACGATGCGCTGGTCCAGGCGATGAACCTGCTGGCGCACCGCCCGCAGGGAGAGCGGCGTGTGATCATCGTTTTCTCCAGCGGTTATGACTCGGGCAGCGAAACATCGAATGATGAAGTTATCCGACGTGCTGCGGCCTCAGAAGTCGAAATTTACGGCGTGGGCCTCAGCCTGACAAAATCGTATCTTTCCCGCGATCTCCAGCCCATGAACGCTCCAACGACGCCTGAAAACTCGAGCGTCGCCATCCCGCCCACGCCCGGAACACCTTCGACTCCCAGTTCTTCCATGCAGAGGTCCGGCGTGATGGTCCCTGCGACGGGGGCGGTCCATGCTGCGGTGCGTGGTGTTGAGTCGAAGTTCCACGAAAACGATGTTGAAAGCTACGCCCGCTATACCGGGGGCGTCTTTTACAGCCAGTGGTCCGCGAGGGCGCTTCAGGTCCATCTGAGCGAGATCGCCGCAGACATCCACAGCCAGTACCTTCTGGCTTACGTTCCTGACGACCTCTCGCAACGGGGCTTCCACCGGCTTGAAGTTAAAGTCCGCAAAGACGGCGTGAACGTCCGCACTCGTAGAGGGTATTTCTACGAAGGACCGAAGCAGTAAAGGGTCGGTTGCCCGGAGCGTTCAGTACTGCCGGTTCTCGATGATCTGGCCGGTCCTCAGGTTGAGTTCCGCGAGATACGGGCGCATGGTATTGGGGCGGGTTTCGAGGACGATGGCATGCGTGCGGCCCTGGTCTGAGTAAAGCACCGTAAAGAAGCCTTCCTTCCTGTTGCGCGCGGATGTGGGCTTAATGGTCCACGGCAGCTTCATTTTCCTGATCTTCTTGCTGACCTGCGGAAGGTATTCCATCTTTGTGATCGAGTTGTAAGGAACGGTGAGCGAGCCTTGCGGGCACTCAAACACCAGCGCCGCCTGGGTAAGTTCGAGCTTGCCGCCGCAGCCTTCGGGCATGACTTCCGTTCCGGCCACGTATTTGAATGGCGGCTTTTCCTGCCTCCGCCCCCAGGCCGGCACAGTCAGCACGAGCAGCATTGCGGTCCCGCCGAGTAAAATCGCCGTTCTGGTTCTTCCGCGTGCACTCATAACAGAGTTTCCATCCAGCCCTTCACTTTGCCCGCAGGCCTGTTCGGAGGCTTAAGGGGCCTTCCGGCTTGCAGACTTTTCCATTGCGGCACGTCCGACCGGCACTTTAACCGTGATATACCAGGGAACGGGAATTGCTCCCCATCGCGCCGGTCGGAATTTCCAGGACTCGAGGTTCTTCAGGGCCTGATCAATTTGTGGTTCCTCGATTCCCCCAGCGGTTGCGTCCACCACTTCTCCCCTTTGGCCAACCAACACCTTCAGTTGCACGGCATCGCCAGGCGGGTCGCTTTGCGCGGGAGCGATCACTTCCGGCGGCTGGATTTGTTTTTCCAAATCCTTCTCCGCGTTCTCTGGAATCCGTGTGCGAAATTTCGTGGAACGTAGTGAGAAATTTACTACAACGTTGGTGCTGAATGGAGCGGGACCTTCCGGTGAAACGTATGGCTTGTAAACCCATTTCCGGACAGCATCGATAGCCGCCACAGCAAGGAGCGGCTCGCCTTCAACCACGTGGGTTGTGATCACGTGTCCGACGTCGTTTACCGTAATCGCCAGTTCGACTGTGCCTTGGATAAAATTCACTTTAGCAATGGCCGGATAGGACGGCTTCGCAATGTGGAGCAGGAGGTTGGCTGCTTCTTCGCTGCTTAAAGTGTGGACGTGTTGGCTCAGCGGCGCCTGTTTCGCGCTGCGGATGGTTGACCCCGCCAGTACAAAAACAAGCAGGAACCAGCAGCCGGCCCTATTCCACCGGCATGCCATGACCGAACTAGGCATTCGACTCAAGGATCACCTGCGCTACGACGTATCGGTTAGCGTGCGAGATCGACATAACCGCGTGCGTGACGCCAAGCTGATCCGCCACTTCGCGCGCCCGGCCGGTGAGCAGAAGTTCGGGTTTTCCGCTTTCCTGATGGGCGATTTCCACATCAAGCCAGCGGACCCCCCGGGCCCATCCGGTGCCCAGCGCCTTGAAGGCCGCTTCTTTCGCAGCAAAGCGGGCAGCATAGCGTTCCGCCCGGTTCTTGAATTTCTCGCAGTAAGCGATCTCGGCAGGAGTGAAGATCTTTCGTGCGAACCGGTCGCCATGCCGTTCCAGAGCTTGAGCAATTCGCTCTGTCTCGGCAATGTCAATGCCTGTGCCAACAGTCATCCTTTCTTAACCTTAACAGGAGATCCTGCCGAATTCAAACCGTCGCGCGCACCGTGCTATATTCAGACCTTGGCGACAAGAAATTTCAACCTGATTTCATCTAACGCTCTCGAATGGATAGAGTGCGGCGCGCTGGCTGGTATGCCATGGCTTGTTCACGCTTTTGGCACTCGGCGCGGAGGCGGGCTGGCTCCGGGCCCTCGCGGCAAAGACCCTGCGAGGAACTGGAACAACGGGACTGCTGCTTCCGCCGCTAAAAGCAGGCACTTTTTCAAGGCGCTCGGAGCGGAGCAATTTGCGCTCGCCGCCATCCACCAGACGCACTCTGCGCTGATCTACCGCGTTTCGCAGAGTTCCGCCCGCGGCCGACTCCGATATCAACCGGCTGGGGATGTTCCCTCCGGCGAGGAGGGTTCTCCGCATCCTCCCGCAGGCGATGCGCTGATCACCGACCAGCCGGGAATCCTGCTTTCTGTCCGCACGGCCGATTGCGTACCGGTGCTCCTGGTTGACCGTGAGCGTCGCGCCATAGCCGCCGTGCACGCTGGATGGCGCGGCGCTCTGGCCAGGATCATTCAAAAGGCTGCGGGCGAGATGCACAGAATGTTTCACTCCCGTCCTGAAAGCCTTATGGCGGCGATCGGGCCCTCGATTCGCGGCTGCTGCTATGAAGTCGGCCCGGAAGTGGCAGACGCGTTTATTGGCGCATTTCCTGCCGGAGAAGAATTTCTCCTCCGCCATCCGGCGGCACCGGAGGAAACGAGGATGGCGCAGCGTTATCAGACTCTGTTCGCACTCCAGTCGCCGCCGGGGCACCGGGCAGAGGAAGCGCTGGCAAAGGTACATCTGGATCTGGCCGCAGTGGCGCGTTACCAACTCGAGCAGGCGGGAATCCCGTCCAGACAAATTTATGTGGCGGATTATTGCACGGCTTGCCGAACTGACCTGTTTTATTCCTACCGCAAGGAAGGCGCGCTCGCTGGACGGATGATGACCGTTATCGGGATCCGGCCGCCGGCTTAAGCCGGGACCTGCTCTACAATGTGGCCCCAACGGGTGCGGGGGCACTGCCGGCGGCGCCCAAGCGCAACTGGCCGCAGGCGGCCATCACGTCCTGCCCACGTGAAATGCGGATGTAGGCGGGAACGCCGTGTGTACGCAAAATCTCCTGGAACGCCAGCACGCGCGGCATCGGCGACGGACCATAGGGCAGTTCCGCTCCGCTGTTGAAGGGAATCAGGTTCACCTTGCACTTAATGCCTTTCACCAGCGCTGCCACGCGCCGTGCGTCGTCGTCGGAATCATTAATGCCGTTGAGCAGGACGTATTCAAACGTCACGTACTCGCGCGGACCCAGCGGGAACTCGCGGCACGCTTCGATCAATTCGCTCAAGGGATACTTGCGGTTGATCGGCATCAGTGCTGTCCGCTGTTCGTCCGATGAAGCGTTCAGTGATACGGCCAGCTTCGGCCGCGCCGGCTCCTGGGCAAATTTGCGGATCTGCGGAACGATGCCCGCAGTGGAGACCGTCATGCGGCGAAGGGGAACCGCGAAGCCGTTCGAGTCGGAAAGAATCCGGACGGCTTTCATCACTTCGGGCAGGTTCAGCATCGGCTCGCCCATGCCCATGAAAACCAGGTTCACCGGGATGCCCTCGGGGACTCTCTGCGCGTCAAACACGGCGGCTACCTGGCCAACGATTTCGCCAGCGGTCAGATTGCGCCTGGCGCCCAAGAGCGCTGTAAAGCAGAACCGGCAACCCACCGCGCAGCCCACCTGGCTTGAGAGGCAAAGCGTTATGCGCTTTTCCATCGGCATATAGACGGTTTCAACCTTCTCACCATCTTCGAGCGAAAAAAGAAAACGCACGGAGCCGTCGCGCGACACGGCCGTGGCCTCGGCGGTTGGGTAATCGATTCGCCAGCGCGATCTGAGCATCTCGCGAAAACGCAATGGCAGATCAGTGCAACCGGCGAGATCGTGAGCGCGCTGGGCGTACAGATGACGGAAGATTTGCTTGCCACGAAAGCGCGGCTCGCCGCACGCCGCAGCAACTTCTTCAAGCTCAGTGCGGCCAAGGCCGAAAAGATTTTGCGCCGATATGGAAACGGACTGTTTCATAAAACTTCGTTGGAGTTTCCCTGCCGCCGGGTTTGCGGGGACGAGTAGCAGCCCCCGCGGACTCAACCACAGATGCGACGGCCGCGACAACGACCTTTAAGGCGCTGCGTGCTTTCACCCTTTATAAATCAGAATTGCCAGTGGACCCCATCCTTGTCCACGGGGTTCGCCTTTCACCGCTGCTTCCGCGAATTCTCACAAACATTGACGCCCAATTCAGTATATCTTACATTCTATAGTCTCTCCTTGAACTGAGAAAGGACGCACGATGAGCCCGCGCCGAGTTGACCTTGAGCTTACTGCACGTCGCCGCGAGGCGCTGATCAAGGCCGGTTATGCCGAGATTCTCGAAAAGGGCCTGCACGCCACCACCATTGACTCGGTTGTAGCGCGGGCGAATTCCAGCAAAGGTGGCGCGCTCCATTATTTCCGCACCAAGGAAGATCTTTTCTATGCAGTGCTTGAATGGCTGCTTAGCGAACTCACGCACAGCCTTGACCAGGTGGCCTTGAGCCAGGAATCCCCTCGTGAACGCCTTGCTGCGGAACTCGAACTGCTGTTCCACAGCGCCGAAGTAAACCGCAAGCTCTACCTGGTGCTGTTTGATTACGTCACGCTCGGCGCGCGCTCGGAACGCTTCAGGAAGCTGTTTCATGATTTCTTCGTCAAATGCCGCAGACGCGACGCGCATATCATCAGCGAGGGCATCAAGGCCCAGGAATTCCGCCGCGTGCGTCCGGACGACGCTGCCGCGACTATTCGCGCGCTGGTGGACGGCTATTGCCTCCAGTGGCTGATGGATGCTGACGACGTCCCCGTCGAAGTCTTCCGCGAGCGCTGCGGAGCCGTGCTGGGCGCTTACCTGCTCCGCCCGCCTGTGGAAACGCCGCGCTAAGGCGCCGCACCAGCGCATTCCAGCGGCGACCTGTGATGGTCGTTTTAATCTTCTCCAATCATTCCGGCGACCACATATCGAGGCTACAGTGCGGGCACAACGGGCCGGATCGCAACAGGCTAGCCAGCTATACTGTTTTGATTGTTGCGCGTCTTGCTGTCAGCAAGGGAAGGGCAAGAACATTCTGAAAAGGAATGCCAAAGCAGGCTGGAAACGCTATTTAAAATAAATGACTTATGAAAGACATTCCACGATGCTCAACAGGTGAGAATGCTGTGAACGCCGCGATCTGGAAGATCTTATGAAGCTATTCGATCTCAGATCGGAAACTCGAGTACGCTAGCCTGGCATGTCGCATTGTCGCCCTGTCGGAGAAGGCCCGCGCCTGTCGCCGCTTGACGTGCGGCACACTGGATGAGACACTGGCCCGCGCTCCAGTTTCGCGCCGCAAAGGAACCATCAGATGCTTGCAACTTCACTCCGACTTGCCTTCTCGCTCTTCCTGATTTTTGGCGTTCCACTTCTTTCCTGGCGCACGGCACGTGCCGAGCAGGTGAAGGGAATACCAAAAACAGCGCTCTACTTTTCCGCCGTCGTTTCACAGTGGATTCTGGCGGGCATCGGCGTGCTGGTGGCGTTCGTTGCATGGCCGGATTGGAGCGCAGTCGGGATCGCGCCGGTTCGGTGGACGGACTTTTGGGAATGGGTCGTCGTACTCGTCGCTGTCTCGGTGGCGGGATTGCTTGTCATCCTGTTGCTTGAGCACCGCGGCTGGTGGCCGAAGGAACCGGAAATGGTCCGGATGTTGATGCCGGAAAACGGACGCGAAAAGATATGGGCGGCGTTCGGCCTGGCCCCTACCGCAGGCCTCTGCGAGGAGTTCCTTTACCGCGGCTTTCTGCTGGCGGAGCTATCGGCGTGGTCTCATTCGGCGGTGTGGGGAATTGTGATCTCATCGACGGCATTTGGCCTGGCGCATTCCTACCAGGGGGCAAACGGGATGGCGCGGGCGGGCCTGCTGGGAGCGCTGTTGGCATGGCCGGTGGTCCGGCTGGGCTCGCTCTACCCATCGATGGTTGCGCACTTCTTAATTGACGCTGTGGCACTGCTATGGCTCGGCCCTAAATTTGTCCGAGAGGGAAACTGAGTTCTTTCTTGCCGATCAGGATGGAGGCTTATCATCGTCGGAACAGATTTATTACGTTTGGAGGATGGATGGCGAAATTTCCTGCTTTGTGTGTCGCGATGATATTCACTGCGTCAATGGCTGCCGCGCAGGGTCAGCGGGCGCAAAATCAGTCGAAGCTGATCGCGCGAGGCAAATATCTGGTTGCGAATGTGGCGATGTGCGGAGATTGCCATTCGCCTCATGACCAACAGGGGCGCGAAGTGTCCGGACGTGAACTGCAAGGCGCGCCTCTCTTTTTCCAGCCCGTTCAGCCGGTTCCCGGATGGGTGCCGGTGGCGCCTCCGATTGCAGGTTTGGAGGGATGGACGAAGAGCGAAGCCGTGCGCTTCCTGATGACTGGTATCAAGCGCGACGGCAATCCTGCCGCTCCGCCGATGCCGCCAGTTCGCCTGTCGCGGAACGACGCCGAAGCCGTCGTGGAATACCTGAAATCGCTGAAGCCTTTAAGATAGCGCAAGATTGAGGGCAGAATGTTGCTCGGCAACCAGCGGGATTCAGGGTAGAATATCTACCCTATGGAAGAACGGGATTTTTTCGACGAGAAGGAAGTCACAAAGCCTGCCGACCTGTCCTGCCTGTTTTGCCACCAAAAGGCAACGTATCAGGTCCGATGGATTGAGCGGAAAAAGAAGGCAAGCCTGAAAGGCCGGCCCGATGAACGAGACATGGCGAAGTTCCAGAAGGCCAGGTCGTACTTGCTGCGCCGCGATGACTTCGTTCAGTGCCAGAATCCGCGCTGCCGGAAAAGGTTCGAGATCACGACCCTCCAGTCGGTGGTCTTCTTATAACCGCTTGCTGAATAGGCCTACGGAGAGTCTCATTCGCGGTGAAGCGTTTCTCGATTTCTCGACTTGAGGAAATTGCTGAGATTCTCCGATGCGGTCAGCATGACATGCACGGATTCCGGATGGCTTGTGCGTGGCTAACGGCAGGTGTCGTCGGTCTTGCTTCTTGAGAGGCAGGAAGCAGTTTATCGCTGGTCCAGTTGGTTTTCGTCGAACTGGAGCGGCGCAGTCAACTCAAGTTCGAGATTAGTGCCCGGCGGCAGATAGATGTTCTTTCCCCGGGTGGCCATGACCCAGACGGCGCCTGCAGCACCGCCTGCTGCGCTCCCAATCCCAAGCCCTCTCAGGGTATGGCCGCCGGAGATTCCGGCGATCGAGCCAAGTTCAGCACCGACGACGGTGGCCCGGGCAATCCGACCAACGTCTCGACCTTTGGTCGATTGGCCCTCGACTTTGCCCTCTTTCCGGTCAAAACCCTCCGTGCCGTTTCCGGCGAAGGAGGAGAGAACTGCCCGCAACTGCTCCGTGACGCCGTTGGGAAGAGTGAGAGTATCAAAGCGGATCCCGAGTTTTGCCTTGCCCTTGATGCGGCCCGGCTTGACCACTTGCGTAATCTCGCCCTTCACGTAGCTGCCGACGGGAATAACGATGCGGTTATTCACAGCGATGGGGAAAACGGTGCGGCAATAGACCGCTTCTCCGGGATAGGCGGTTTTCGAGCTGATGGCGCTGCGGAGCGCCAGAGGAATCGTGGTGTCAGCAGGCACCGTGATGGTCCCATTTGACGGCGGCAAGTTGTTTGCAGCGACTTGGTTCTGGGCTCCAAGCGGTTGCCAGAACATCAACAGCAGGAAGCCGACTAATACCAGCCTGGAAGATATCATGGCCTGACAACCTCCTCCCCGCGTGGTCTGAACCTTGGGGCTATGATAGCAAAATCGAACAGCAGGTTGCCACAGGGTTTGCGGACGTTCTTCACGCCGGGGAGTGATTCAGCGCACCTATGATGCCGCCGATGGGGCTTGGTGTGGTCAATTCCCCTGGCTCTGAGCGTCTGCCCCGATCGTCGACTCGATGGCTTTGGCTATAAGCGCCGCATGATGTTCGACAGCGGTCGCATCTTCTGCTTCAACCATGACGCGGGCCAAGGGTTCGGTCCCGGAATAGCGGACGACAATCCGGCCGGAACTTCCGAGTCCGCGCGTGGAGGCCTCAATCGTCCGCGCGATTTCGGGAACCGATTCCAGTGGGACCTTCTCGCGGACCTTGATGTTGCGGATGATCTGCGGATACGGCTTCAAGCCGCTGACGGCTTCTGTGAAGGTCGCTCCAGTCTCGCCGAGGATTCGGAGAAGCTGGAGCAGCGTGATGATGCCGTCCCCGGCCAGGGAGAGGTCAGCGAAGATGATGTGGCCGGAAGGCTCGCCGCCGAGGTTGTATCCGGACCTGAGCATCTCTTCGAGAACGTACCGGTCCCCGACGGCCGTCCGCTTGACCGAAATGCCGCATCGCGCAAGAGCGTGCTCAAGCCCCAGGTTCGTCATCAACGTTCCGACGATGGTGTGGCGCTTCAATTCCTGATGGCGCTCATACCAGGGCGCTGCGGCGTAGAGAACATGGTCGCCGTCCGCGACGCGGCCGTCTTCGGTTGCGAAGATGGCGCGGTCTGCGTCGCCATCAAAAGCCACACCCAGGCTTGCATGCAATGCGGCTGTTTCGCGCGCCATGAAATCGGGATGAAGCGAGCCGCAGCGGAGGTTGATGTTGCGGCCGTCGGGATCGGCGTTGAGGATTCGCGCCTCGATTCCAAGCTCTTTGAGGAGCAGGGGCACCACGCGCGAGGCCGCGCCGTTGGCGCAGTCCACTACCAGCGGCCCGACGGGAAGCGGCAGGTTCCCTGGAAGAAGGCTGCGCAAATAGCCGACGTACTGGCTGAGGAATTCCGGTTCAGCGGCAAGGTCATGCAGAGGTTCGATGCCAGCACCGAGATGGTTGCTTTCAATGGCGCGCTCGAGTTCGAGCTCCTGGGCGTCAGATAGCTTCAGCCCGGAATTGGAGAAAACTTTGATCCCGTTGTCGTAGTAAGGATTGTGAGATGCCGAAACCATAATCCCGGCAGTGAATCCATGATGACGCGTCAGGAAGGCCACGCCCGGAGTCGTGATGACACCTGCGTAAAAAACCCTGGCTCCCGCCGATGCGATCCCAGCGGCGAGTAGTTCGGAAATCCAGCGGCTCGATTCGCGCGTGTCCTCGCCAAGAACCACTTCGGGGCGCCCTGTGCCGTTCATTTTGTGCAACATGACGCCGAGGGACTTGCCGAATTTCAGGACTGTTTCCCGGTCAAGCGGGTAGCGGCCTGCGACGCCTCGCATGCCATCCGTGCCGAACAGCTTTCGCGTGTGCATACAGAGCCATTGTACCGGGCGCGGCTCTTATGGCTCAACATCCGAATTCAAGACCGGACAGAGCATTCGATCCAAACCGGAGATGGCGGCCGCATTTTGGAATGCGGGCAGTTAACGAGCGGGTGCTGATTCACACGACAGAACCAGTACGGCCCAGGCCTCACAGGCGGTATCTGAAGGCAAGGGCGGATACGCTATTCGATGACCCTCGGCGGGGCTCAGCAACCGGTGATTCATTGGTTGCTGTAACCCGCCGTGATATCAAAATCCTGGCCAGGTTTACGGCCGGGGAATGCTAGAAGCTAAACCGCGCAAACAGGTTGAGCGAACGGTTTGCCGCCTGACCACCGGCGAAGAAGCCTCCGGCAAGGGAGATGGATTTTCCGAAATACGGTGAGGTGATATTGCCCACGGGCGTTCCCAGATTGACCTTGTTGAAGACGTTGTGCGCCATAACGCCGACCTCAAGCTGGAACCGGCGATTGCTGGACCGTCCGAACATGGGACCGCCTCCGCCGCTCGAAAGTCCGCGTCCGCCAAGCCCGCCGTGGTCATGACCGTGAAATCCGCCGATGCCACCGCCGCCCTCTTCCTCTTTGCCAAACCCAAAAGTTTTCGAGATGCGGGCATTCATTGAGAACTGGCCTGGGCCGGTGAGGTAGTTGATGGGAACAAGTGTCTCACCTGCGGTTGGCACGGTATTGAATACCCCCAAGGGCGTGGAAATGCAGGTTGGGCAGCCCGGCGTGCCGAAGGCGGGCCGATCATTGAAAATCGAGTCTCCGTTCAGGTCCCTCCCGAGGGTGACGTTATAGGGATGGCCGGAAGTCGCCACCAGAAAGGGGCTGAAGCTGAAACCAAAGGGAAGGCCGACCGATCCACCCACAAAAAACCGGTTCCGGATCGCCCAGGCTGCCGGGCCGTAATCTTCTGCGAGATTGTATTGGTTCATGACGAAGGATGCGCCCCCGTTGTCACTTTGGGCGGCGTTGGTGTTCGCATAACTGAGCGTATAGTAGCCAAACAACGTGAGCGCTGCACCCATGCGGACGTTGAAGTTCGCGATCAACTGGTTTTCATTGTAAACTCCGGCATCTTCATACTGGAAGATGTTGCCGATGTCGCCAAAAGGACGAATGCCGCTCGATGGGACCGCAGGGTTGTACGTTCCCGGAAGAGGCGCGTTGATGTTCCGCGTCAGGAATTGATGGACCCCGTGAGTTGTAATATAGGTCACCGAAGTCTTGATGTTCTTTGTGAGTTGGCGTTCGAGCCCGATGGCACCCTCGATGACGTAAGGCGACGCATAGTTCGGAGCGATCTGGTAAATCGTTGGGAAAGTTGCAGCGGATGCGATGGAGCTTACCGGCGGAAGTCCCGGGGGAAGGAAATCCGGCGAATTTACCACGAAGTTCGTCTGATTGATGCCGTTCAACTGTTCCGCCTGAATGATGTTGCTGATGTCGAAACGGTCATAGAAAATTCCAGCACCCGCCCTCAGGACGGTCTTGGGAGTTTTTCCTCCTCCGCCGATCCCCCAGGCGAGACCGAAGCGCGGCGCCACGTCAAAGTGGTCGCTGATCTGGTTCTGGCCCTCGAGGCGCAGGCCAAATGTGAGAGAAAGTGAGGGAAGCGTTCGCCATGTGTCCTCGGCGAAGAAGGCATAATCGGTCCGGTTTGCGCTGGCCACGGGTTTCCCCGTCGTAATTGAGAACTGCGTGGCGCCACCGCCTGCGGCAATGATTTCAGCGGGCGTCAGCCCCTGTGCAATACCCTGCGTATAGATGGTATAAGCCGCGATGGAAGGAAATATGTAGGTCCCATTGAAACCGCTGGTGGAGTTGACAGACTCATTGATATAGCGGATCCGACCGCCGTAAGTCAGAGCATGCTTTCCCAGAGTCATGGAGGTTAGATTCTGGTACTCGTAACTGTCTCCGGCGTTTGTATACGTTCCCTGGCTGCTCCCGCCGCCGGTAAATGCGCCGATCACGTTGATTGTCGGGTCGGTGCTGAGCGGAGTCTGGTCCTCCGAGGAGTGGCGGAATTGGAAGCGATTCTGCATGACAGTGCGAGTACTGACCACCTGCGTGTCACTGACCTGTACGAGATGCTCGACACCCGTCGAGTTATACCCCACCGAAGGAAGGTCGAACTGGCCTATCCCTCCGTTCGTGTTGTTCTGCGACCAGCGTTGGTAGCGGACTGACAAGACATTATTGTTGCCCAACTGGAAATCAACCCGTGGAGTGATGTTGGTGCGTGATGCAGGGCTAGGTACCGCCTGGCTGAAGGATGTCCCGTTCGGGTTGAAATCAGGGCTTGGAACGATGGCATTGACAATGGAAGTGCTGTCCGTGGCGCGATGGAACAGGTTGAAGAAGAACGAGGCTTTTTTAGTTATCGGGCCGCCAAAGCTTCCAGCATACATATACGAGTGGTAGCCCGGCTGTTCGGTGACGAAGGGGTTCCGGGAGTTAAAGGCCGAGTCATTGCCAAAAGAGAATGCGCTGCCATGAAACTTCTGGAAGCCGGGTTTCGTGGTGATATCGATCCGCCCGTAGCCAAGCCTCTCATACTGCGCTGAGAAGGGGTTCTGGTTAACCCGGATTTCCAGAATAGCTTCCTTTGGCGGCAACTGGCCGCCGGAGAACCCGTCAATGTAGATCTGGCCGCCATTCGGCCCCGCGGCGGGGCCGGCGAGTTCCTGAAGTTCATTAGCAAGTTCATCGGGGTCTTCGGAGAGCGACTTCAATGCCTCGCCTTTCAGGACCAGCGAATTTGCGTTTTCCTGGGGATTGACGCTGAGTTTCTCGGTCTCGCTCTCAACCGTGACCTGCTGCTTTTCGATAGTCAGGGTCAGTTGGGCGTTTATGACCTGAGCGTGACGAGGGGCGATCTGAACATCGGTCTTGGTAAACGTGGAAAAACCCTGAGTGCTGATTTGCACGGTATATTTCCCGGGCGCGAGGTTGTGGAATGCATATCGGCCCTGTTCGTCGGTTTGCGTCACCATTTTCGCGTGGTTCGCACCGGTCAGCGTAACGGTCGCTGCAGGGATTGCAGCCCCGGATGGGTCTGTCACCTGCCCTGTCAGGCTGCCGTTTCCTGTCTGCGCAAATGTCGCGGCAGAAAAACAGACCAACGCCAGCAATGCGCCAAAGGGTCGTGTGAATTTCCTAAACCAGTCAATCATCTTCAAATCCTCCGCAACTCCTCTACCAATGGAACTGTTCTTTAAACATGCAACGGGCTCCGGCTTGGCCGCCCGAATCAGGGTCAGTTGGGCCCACCACCACTGCCTCCCTGGCCGGCACCTCCGCCGCCGGTATCCCTGCCCTCGCCGCCGGTTTCACCGCCACCGCCACCCACGCTCATGTTCCATGGCCCGAGGCCAACTTCATTGCTACCTTTTGGCCGCGCGCGGAGAATCGGATCGACGCCGCTTAGGACGGCGATGGCGGTTACCTCTCCCGGCTTCGCGCCTTGAGTGCTGACGATGATAAGCGGCTCGCCGGCTTTAAGCTCGCTAAGAGAAAGAGGTGGCATTTTCTGCAACATCTGATCAAAGTTCATCGACGCCCCGCCGGGAAGTTCGCTGCCCGGCTGGCCGCTTCGCATTCCCGGCCTTCCTTGCTCCTGTCTTTGCCCTTGGAAACGCGTGTGCCCAGCATTCTCGCCACCTGTCGCACGCGCACCCGGCTGTCCCGATCCTTGTGGGCCGTTGGGCGAGGGGCCGGCGTTAAACATGGCAATCATGTTCGCCACTTGCGGAGTCAGTTCGTGCAGCTTCGAGTCTGCATTCGTATGGACTACAACGGGGGTTCCGGTTGCCAGATCTTTTACGGTTATCGTGTCTTGAGCCGCATCCACGGAAATCACCGTGGCCGGGATATTTCGGAAAGTCCCTGAAACAACTTTTTCGGCGAGATAGTGGGTCCCATCCGGGCTTTTAGTTCCGAGGGCGCGCATCTGGTCGCCCACTTTGATTTGGTCCAACGTGCCGGGGCGAGCATCACTGAATTTCACTGAATCAGGAGCGTATCGCAGCAGGACCGCGTTGGGCGCCAGGGTAACGATGACGGGACGCGTCAGATTGCCGGGCGTTGGCGGTGAATTAGGTACGGCCAGCGTAATCTCCCTCGTTGCCGGATCGACCGCTTTGACCACGCCCGCGATGCCGCGCTGTTGCCACGCCAGTTGCTCCTCTTCGCGTGCCTTTTCGAGCGCCGTCTTCCTCATGACGACAACGGTTTTTGCAGTGACAGACTTCTGTTGAGTGGAAACAGGGCCGATGATCAGGACCCGGTCGCCAACGCTGATTTTGCTGACGTCAATCTTTGCAGCTTCATTCAGGCTTTTTGCTCCGGGCGGAACCTGGAGCACAGAAATACCCTCGGGAAGGCTGACAGTCAGTGTGGGGCCTGCGTCGGTGCGAAGGGTCAATTGCCCGGGTTTAATTGCTGTAACTACGCCAATCGGCCGGACGCTTTGCGCGGTTGCGGCTTGTGGCGAGGGCAGGCCCATCGTCGTCAGTGGAAAGAGCCCCAATGCCACAACTGCCAACAATGATTTAAGACAGAATCTCCCGCTTCTCATTTCCAATACCAACCTCATGCCATAATTATTGGGTCGGACCGTTTGCGCCAGAGTTAAAGTTTACGTAAAGATTCTTGCATTTCTTTGCTGCCTGACGTCAATTTAGACGGATATGAAAGCAAATGGGTTTCGGTTCCCGGTGAAATTTGCCCATTTTTCTTCCAACGGCTTATCGCTCAAACGCGTTTGGCGGATTTGGGGCACTCCTTTATCAATTCCCTGAAACCAAAACAGATTCCGCGGGCCGAAGAACAATGTCGCGTTGCAGTAAGGTTACCCAAGATGACTGTTTCACCAGGCCGGTAAAATAGCCAAATGAAGCTGAAAACTCTCCTTCATTTAAGGTCACTGATGGGTTCAAAATAATCCTAAGGCGGCTGGGAGCACAATGAAGGGTGGGCGTGAATCTCTAAACACAGGGGGCGGCATGACAAAAGTGGGGAAGCCCCAGCGAATTGTGATTGTCGAGCCTATGGACGACCCTGTGCCCAAAGAGGCGCCACATGAGCCTGAAAGACCTGCTCAGCCGGCTGGCGAACCAGAGGAATTACCCGCCGACCGGCCACGGGAGCGGAACGTCTGAGATCGAATCTGTACCAGACTTCGTCGAGCCATTAGTCGGTTGGCGGGCTTGGAAGGTGTGGGCGCCGGCGTTCGACAGCGATTCGTGTCCGGGCTTGACCAGCATCATTTTGAATGAGTCGTGGATGCCGCGGAGAAGGATCGCGGCGGAACACAATTTTGACCTTACTGCCAGGTGCCGGGGTCTCCTCGATTTAGAGTGTTCCTGCGGGATTTATGCCTTCAAGGACCCGGACGAGGCATTCGCCTATGCGGCCAGGGTGCGTGACAGGTTTCTCGGGATCGCAAACGATGTGGCCCTCGGCGAGGTAAGCCTGTGGGGCAGGGTTGTAGAGTGCGAACGCGGGTTCAGGGCCGAATTCGCTTATCCCCGTCACATCTACCTTCCTTCCACCTTTTCGCGTTTTATTTCTGTGGTTCGCTGTGCATTTGGCGTCCCCACAGGCATCTATGCGTCGCCCTGTGAGGAAATCAGCATTTCAGGTTTTGACCGCCACCACAGGATAAAATCGCAGGTCTTGCTGTCCAAAAGCCTGGAATTGGCCCGTCCCGATGTCTTCCCTCATGAGGTAGCCTTTTACGACGCTGGTTCCTTTTGAGAACATATGGCTTCGTGTGCCTTGACGACCGTTCTGGTCTTGCCTCGGGTGAGATGAGCCAATGGTATTTCTTGGTTCCTCTCAGCAATAAAACCATGCCGGCAAGTTGTGCGCCCGCTGGAAAGTGTCTATGCTATGATCGTGATTTGACGCTTCTTCCTTCGTGACGCAAGTGGAAGAAGCAGCAGTGGGGTGCAGAAAGGTTTGGGGGTTCTTTCAAGGGTTGCTGACTTCGTAGCTGGATAGTTTTCCTGTCGCCGGGCTCGCCTTCGAAGAAATCGCAGGAATCCTTGTTCCCAAAGCCGATTTCGCGAGAGGCGCACGGTTGTGCGTCGGCCTGAGAAATCAGGCGAGAGCCGAATGCACCGGACTGTTCTTTGCAAACCGAGGCCAGCCTGACTCGTTTTCGATGAAGCTTACTGGCCTCCTGGAAATACCCAAAGCAGCGGGTCACGGCCTTTTGCAGCCTCGGCGGCCGTTGCATGATGCACCGACTTGCCCTGTTTGATGCGGTCTTGGCAGCCGTTTGCAAACGGCTCGACGACAGGTAGAGCAAAAATCAATAACGGATAACCCGGAGGATGGTTTTTGTCATCTGATCATTCGTTTGTAAAGACCACAGGACATGTTTTGATGAGCTTAGAATTCCGGACCACCCGGCGGGCGGAAACTCCTGCCCCCACCAGCGTCATGAAACAAAACACGAAAATGGGCAGACTTAGTTTAGCAACCGGATTGATGCTTTCGATTGCAGTGGCGATGAGCGTCGGTTGCGGCTCATCCAGCAAGCCAGCGTCTGCGCCCGCGGGCAATGGGACACTTTATACCTTTGTGAGCGATGTCCCTTCCTGCAATCTCCTTTCGCTTGGCGTGTTTCTGACCGAAATGGATCTGCACAAGTCCGGGGCGCCCTCGGGCTCAAATGTAACGGTGTGGCCGACCAATAATTCGCCAACGTCGCCCGTAGTTGAAATGAGCACGCTGCGCGACACCATGACCATAGTCAATGCCACCACAGTTGCCGCGGGCACATACGATCAGGTTGTCCTGAAGGCAGTGGTTAACACAGCCGCCGTTTATAATTCCACTCAAAGCCCTCCTGTCAGCACCCTTGTTCCGACGGTTTCTTCCCCCAGCGTAACCATCAATCTTTCGCCTCCGCTCACTATAACCTCCGGAAAGGTCAGCGGATTGTTGCTGGATTTGAACCTCCCGCAATCCATTGCGATTTCGACAGATTCCACAGGGAAGATCACTGGAACTGTCAACTGGCAATTTTCGAGCCGAGTGCTCACGCCGTCAGGAACCACAGGCTTCGGTGAAATGGATGCCCTGTATGGGTTTGTGCGGACCGTGAATAGTTCAAGCCCGGGCGGCAATTTCACCAGCAGTTTTTTGCTCCAGACGCTTTCACAAACATCGACAGGCCAGGGGCCTGCGCTCAGCGTTAACCTGACCAAAGACACGCAACTTATTGGCGTCAGCCGGATCGATCAGATGCCGACCGGAAGTTATGTTGAAGTTGACGCTTATGTCGATGCGAATGGGAACGTGGTGGCTAATGCAATTCAAGTTGGCGACCGCGAGTCCCTCGCCAACAACAAGCTCGCATACATCGGGCCCGTCCTGGACGTCACGAAAGATCCCAACACCGGGAACATCACACAGTTCGATATGCTAGTCCGCGAGACCGAGCCCACCGACCCGACGGAAGTTGCCAACGACTCAACGGTCACCGTTTATGTGTCTTCTTCCACGACCTTCGACCAGTTTCTACTGTCGTCGGACCTCGCGAATCTGGCGTCAAGCGGCAGCCTTGCCATCGATGATACGAACCTCATGCCCGGCCAGGAAGTCGTCGTCAGCGGAGTATTTACCAAGCCGAGCAGCGGGCCTGTGACCGTCGCGGCGGATTCCATTTACCCGAGAATGCAGGCTGTTCAGGGAACTTTCACGTCGCTGGCTGGTACGCCCGGCCCCGATAACAAGACAGGGGCGTTCAACATGTTTCCCTGCAATGGCCTTTTAGCTGGCACTCCTTTTATGGTTGTGACGGATGCTCAGTCGAGCTTTGAAAATACCAGCGGCTTGAATACGCTTTCGCCGGCAACGCCGCTGCTGGGCCGCGGCCTGACTTTCTTCAGCATCAACGGAACAACGATCGGCGCCACCGGCACGACCGTCCCGGCGGGAACCATGGTCCTGCTGGCAAAACAAGTGCGGCAATTCTGATTTGTCGTGAGGCGCGGGTTTCCGTTCGTATTACTGGAAAAGCCGCCTGGTTCAGACGGGCGGGTAAATTTTCTTCAGCGCTTTTTGCGGCGAAGGGAGCCGTGTGAACTTCAGGTCTTTCCCACATTTCAGCTTGGTGACATAGATGATTTGCCCGGCATGAAAGGCAAAGTGTTCCGCCACGTGAATTGCCGCCTGGAGTCCGGTGACGCTGAACCCTTGGATTGAATATCTCCGCATAAGGTCGACTTCCCGCAGTGACGCCAGGACTTCCCCTGCTTCTCCTACCGTTTTTTGAAGCCCGGCACGAAGCTTGCGCCGTGGAATTGGCCCGGTTTCTGAAAACTCGCGGTCTCTTTCGCGGCGGTCGGGCTGGCCGCCCAGTCCGGAGATTATCCATTGCCGCACGTTGCCTTGCAGGTGGAGGACAAGGTTCCCAACGCTGTTGGACGCGCGATTCGGCCGCCACCAGATATCTTCTTCAGAAAGCATACTCAGGCAACGGGCTATGCGCGGCGTATAAACTTCCATCAGGACGCGCTGCGCCTCCGCCACTACCGCGCGAGCCGGGCTTGCGACTCGATTACTCACTGTTTTGGCCCTCCGTTTCTGGAATAAATCTCCGCCATGAGGCTTTCCTTCCAATCGGGTTGCTCCCAATAAGTAAGCCAGAGGTAGAAAGTGGCGTAGCTTCGCCATCCCGCCCACTTCCTTGCAATCTTTTCGACGCGGGCCGGGCCCGGCAGTTTTCGCAGACGATAAAAGTATTGAATGGATTTTTGCAGGCCCACGTCGGCCGAAGGCAGATGGTCCAGCTTTCCAAGGGCGCGCAGACAGACGTACTCGGCGGTCCAGGGGCCAATTCCTTTATGCTGCAACAGACGCGCGCGGGCCTCCCCGGATTCGGCCGATCGCAACTCTTCCAGATCAACCTTGCCGTCTGCGACCGCGCGGGAAATTTCGATGATATAGCGTGCCTTCTGGCCTGATATCTGGATTTTGCGCAGTTCCGAGGGGGTCGCGGCTGACAACCCGTGCGGTTCTGGAAAAGCGCTGTATCTCTGGCCATTGAACTCGATCGTCTCGCCGAAAGTTTCAACCAGTGCCCTTTTGATCTGATAGGCAAAAGCAAGATTCACCTGCTGTTCCAGGATCGCGCATACGACGCATTCGTACACTGAAGGGGCCTGCGGAATGCGCATTCCACGGAAGCGTTCTACGAGTTTTGCGAGGACCTTGTCCTGAGAAGCCACGCGATGGAATGGGCTGAGGTCGAGGTCTGTTGAGAACTGACGTGCTGCCACCCTTTCGATGGCCTGGCGCATCTCTTTGTCCCCTGGACCGCAAAGGACTTTCACCTTGAGCCTCGGCGCGTCTGGTGGTCCGTCCTCAGAAACACCGTAAAGAACAGGTTTGCCGCCGATCCTGACCACGCGCCGATACTCTCCCTTTTCAAAATGGTCCAGCAGCGGCGGAAAAATCCGGCCTTTCAATGGCGCGGGCGGGCTGAGAATGAATTTTAAGGTGCGCTGGAAATCAAACGGCGGCTGCGCCTGTAGTGCCATGTGCTGCGAGTTGCTTCTTTGCTGATTTATAAGGCGGAACCTCCACGGGTTGCCGGCGGACTGCCCCGAAAGGAACCCTGCCAACATGAGTCATTCTGGCCGAGCCCCGAGGATTTCGCAACCGCTGGAGATATTCAAATCGGTTCTGCGACATCCGGTCGCGGGGCTGCAGGAATGCGCTGTCTAATTGCCGTTGTCCATATGATGCAGTCTGCCGTATCCTTGTGGGTGCAAAGGCATCTAATTTCGACATGAATCATGATAGTCTTTATTGGGAGCATGCATCCGAAAGGAACCCTGAACTGCTAATGGCAAATCTCCCAGAGACCGGTCTTGCGAAGGAAGAATCCTTCCTTGTTTCTGAGGCCAAGGCCGGCAATTATGCCGCCTTTGAAGAACTTGTCAACCGCTACGAGAAAAAAATCTATCGTCTTGGCCTGAATCTCACGGGCAATCCTGAGGATGCCGAGGACATGCTTCAGGAAACTTTCCTGAAGGCATTCGAGCATTTGCCGGAATTCCGTGAAGACTCCCGCTTTTACACGTGGATTGTGCGCATTGCCATCAACCAGGGGCTGATGAAGCTCCGCAAACGCCGCAGCAGCAAAGAAGTGCAAATGGAGGACACCGCGAATGACGACGGCGAGGTGATTCCGAGGGATTTCGCCGATTGGCGGCCCAATCCTGAGCAGGAGTTCGAGCGCGCGGAACTCGAAGCCATTCTGCAAACCGCAGCGCGCGCGCTTCCCATGACGTTTCGGCAGGTCTTTTTCCTCCGCGATGTGGAGGGTCTTTCCACCGAGGAAACGGCGGAAATTCTCAACCTGTCCGAGGGTGCGGTCAAGGCCCGCCTTTTCCGGGCCCGGCTGCGCCTCCGTGAAGAACTGAGCAAGCTCCTTAAACGAGGTTAAGCATTCGTGAACTGTAAAGATGCACTCCAGCAGATTACGGGCTATCTGGATGGAAACTTGGACGATGAACTGCGACAAATGCTGGCAGCTCATCTGAAATGTTGCCATCACTGCCAGGTGGTTTTCGACACCACGAAGAAGACCATTGAACTCTACTGTGACGGCAAGCTGTTCCCGCTTCCCAGCAGGGTTCGTGAGCGCCTCCATGACGCCTTGCGCGCGAAGTGGGAAGCCAGGTCCAAGTAGCCTGAACGCGCGATTCCCAACCGGTTTCACTCCAGCACCTTTTGCTGTCTCTATCCGTCCCCTCCTGGAAACTTCCCTCAGAGGACCGCTGCTGACGCTCATCACCGACAATATGGTTGGTGACACATACAGAGGCGCGCGCATCCTGACAGAAATCGCTCAGATGCCATTGGAAGGTTGGAGAAACACCATGGATGTAACTGGGCTAGAGATCGCTTGCCAGCCGCCTGCTATGTTTTGCCTGGAAAGGTGCGCCAACTTATAATTAAAAGTTTGGATTTACGGTCTGGTTCCGGTCTGTGCTGCGTTGACTTCCGTAGCGTAAAGTCGGGGAGCATCAAAAGGCTTTGAAGAAACGGACGAAAGAAAGTGCGCGCGAGCGGAGTGCTATCTCCACTTCCCCTCTGACCGCCCCTAAGGGAAGCGGTAAGCTTCCGAACGGCGGAGCTGCCTGCTTACAAGCCGCGCGCCCTGCAGCGGGGGTGCCCCAAGACGGTGCCATTATTGTCCGCGGCGCTCGTGTCCACAATTTGAAGGGAATCGACTGCGAGATCCCGCACAATCGCCTGACCGTGGTCACAGGACTTTCAGGTTCCGGCAAGTCCAGCCTGGCATTTGATACGCTTTACGCTGAAGGTCAGCGCCGATATGTGGAGTCGCTTTCTGCCTACGCGCGGCAGTTTCTTGAGCGAATGGAAAAGCCGGACGTTGACGACATCGAAGGGATCTCGCCAGCTGTCGCTATTCGGCAGAAAAACCTGACGCGCAATCCGCGCTCGACCGTGGCGACCCAGACAGAAATTTATGATTATCTGCGGCTCCTCTTTGCGCGCATTGGAACGACAATCTGTCCTCAATGTGGCCAGGTAGTGCAGAAAGACCACGTGGACGGCATTGCCGACCGCATCCTGAGCCTTGAAGAAGGGCGCAGGTTTTATGTGTTGTTCCGGCTGAATGCTGAAGAGGCTGGTGCAACGCATGAAGTCAAAGGAACATCAGCGGCCCAAAAGACCGGCCCACGTGTTCGAGCGCGGAGACAAAAGTCTTCTTTGGATGCAGAAAAACCGGTTGCTCCCGGGCCTGTTGCAATCAGCGATTCATTCAAGCGTCATCTGTTTCTCCTGCGCCAGCGCGGTTTTAACCGCTTGTTTCAGGATGACCGTGTCTTTGAATTTTCCACGCCTGAGTCGCTGCTGGACATCGACTTCCGCAAGCCCGTGTACGCGCTGGTTGACCGGCTGAGCGTGCATCCGGAGATCCGCCAGCGCCTGATTGATTCCGTTGAAATCTGCTATCGCGAAGGCGGCGAAGCGATCATTGTTTTGCTGCCGCGAACGCCCGAAGAAAAACCGGAGTGGATGAGTTTCAATGACCGGTTCGAGTGCAAGCGGTGCCGGACCGCTTTCCCTGAGCCGCAGCCATCCTTCTTTTCTTTCAACAATCCTGCCGGGGCCTGCCCGCGCTGCCAGGGGTTTGGAAATACGATTGATTTCGACCCGGACCTTGTGATTCCTGATAAGCGCAAGACGCTTGCCGAGGGTGCCATCGAACCCTGGACCAAGCCGCGTTACCGGGGATTGCAGCAGGAATTGCGATCGGCTGCCCGCGCCAAAGGCATTCCCTTGAATGTGCCGTTCCACCAGCTTTCTCCCAGCCAGCAGCAATGGGTTATGGATGGCGATGATGAATTTATCGGCGTGCGCGGGTTCTTCAAATACCTTGAGCGGAAGAAATACAAACTCCACATTCGAGTGTTTCTCAGCCGCTACCGCGGCTACGCAGTCTGCTCGGAGTGCCACGGCGGGAGGCTGCGCCGCGAGGCGCTCAACGTGTTCATCGAAGGGAAAAACATTGTTGATGTCTGCAGGCTGTCCATTCAGGAAGCGCGGGCTTTCTTCAACAATCTGAAGCTCAGCCCGGCAAAGTTTAAGGTCGCGGAACGGGTCCTGGAAGAAATCCGCTCGCGGTTGGACTTCCTGTACAAAGTCGGCCTGGAATATCTGACGCTCGACCGCCTGGCCTCCACACTTTCCGGCGGCGAGTCTCAACGGATTCAGCTCGCCACGGCGCTCGGCTCCAATCTGGTTGGCACGCTTTACGTGCTTGATGAGCCGTCCATCGGCCTCCATTCCCGTGACACAGACCGGCTGATCGATATTCTGAAGAATCTGCGCGACATCGGAAATACGATCCTGGTTGTCGAGCATGACCCGGAGATGATCCGCAACGCGGACAAGGTATTGGATCTGGGCCCTGGCGCGGGCGAGCATGGCGGACGAATTATCTATGCAGGAAATTACGAGGGACTTGCCAAGGACCCGCACTCGTTAACCGGGCGTTACCTGACGGGCGAATTGAGCGTCCCCATGGCAATCGAGCGGCGCAAACCGGGCAAGGCGTGGCTCCGAATCCGCGGTGCGCGCCAGCACAACCTGAAATCGATCAACGTGGACATTCCTTTGGGTCTGATGGTCTGCATCAGCGGCGTTTCAGGATCGGGGAAGTCGACCCTTGTGCACGACGTGCTATATAACGCTCTGATGTCGCGCCGCGGAGCCGCCGTGCCCAAGCCGGAACTCGATTCCATCGAAGGAGATGACAAACTCTCGGAAATCATTCTGGTTGACCAATCGCCGCTCGGCCGCACGCCACGCTCGAATCCGGTGACTTATATCAAGGCCTTCGACGGAATCCGTGAAGTGTTTGCCTCCGTCCCGGAGGCGAAAAAGCGGAATTTCACTGCGGGCCACTTTTCTTTCAACATTCCCGGAGGCCGGTGCGAAACGTGCCAGGGGGATGGCACGATAACTGTGGAAATGCAGTTCCTGGCAGACGTCGAACTGGTTTGCGAAGAGTGCCACGGCACACGCTTCAAGCCTGCGATTCTGGAGGTCCGCTATAAGGGGAAGAACATTCATGAAGTCCTTCAGATGACCGTGAAGGAGGCGCTTGTTTTTTTTGCCGGCGTGCCGTCTGTGGCGCATAAACTCCGTGTTCTGGATGAAGTGGGGCTGGGCTACCTGCGGCTTGGGCAATCGGCGACCACATTGTCCGGCGGCGAAGCGCAGCGCGTGCGGCTGGCCGCCCACATGGCGCATGCAGCCACGTCGCAAACGCTCTTTATCTTTGACGAGCCCACCACCGGCCTCCACTTTGATGACATTGCGAAACTCCTTACAGCGTTCAACCGATTGATCGGCCTTGGCGCAACGGTGCTGGTCATCGAGCACAACCTGGACGTGCTGAAGTCGGCGGACTGGATTATCGATCTCGGCCCGGAAGGCGGCGACGCAGGCGGATATGTCGTTGCGGCCGGGCCTCCCGAGGGGATTGCCGCCTGCCCTGAGTCCTATACGGGAAAATTCCTCACACGCTATTTCTCATCTGAGCTTGCACGCGCGTAGCGGATTACAGAAAAACTGCAATGGACCCTCAGGCTTGACCGGGTTGCAAACCGGTTCAGCGCCAGTCGCATGAGCCGCTATAATATTCGTGATGGTTCGAAAAGTCCCCAGGGCCGCTGTCGTCATTTGTTTTGGTATTTGGGCGTGGACTGCCGCTTATGCCGCACCTGCCAGGAACCAGGAAAAAGAAAACAATCTGGCGGCGAAAATTGAACGGGAACACAATCCCGGCAAGAAGGCGCGGCTCCAAATTCGGCTGGCCAGGTTGAAGCTGAACGACGCCGACGCAGCATATAGAGAGCGCGACTTCGCCGAAGGGAAATCGCTTCTTGAACAGTATCTTGAACAGGTCAGGAATTCCTGGTCCACGCTCGGGAGCGCTCAAGACCGACGCAAGCACATGGGGGCTTTAAAAGACATCGAGATCGCGTTGCGCGAGGATGACCGCTTCCTGGAAGACCTGAGGCGCCGCGTGCCTTATCCGGAGAGTGAAGCCATCAAGGACATTGCCAGGGAAAGCAGCGAGGTCCACAATCAGGTGATTGAGGCGCTCTTCCCGGCGGGCTTCCCCCAGAAGGGAAAGAGCAAGAATCAGCCGGCACCCAAGAGTTCGAATCCCGTAAGCGCCCGCGCGTTGAAATCATGAAACGAGTCTCAGTTCGGTTTGCATTCGTCCCGGCGATCTTAGTGCTGTTTCTTCCTCTGTCCGTCTCGGCGCAGAATCAGGATTACCTGACTTCGGCGGAGGTTAACAAGCTTCGCGATGCGCAGGACCCCTCCGAGCGCATTAAGGTGTACCTTGCATTTGAGCAGGACCGCTTGAGCCGAATGGAAGCCGCCATCGGCTCGAACGGCGACACGCGGGATAGTTTTGACGAACTGCTTAACCAGTATATCTCGATTGATAATGAGCTGAAGGATTGGATCCAATATCAGTACGATCACGACGGCGACATGCGCAAGGGCCTCCGGGCTTTGTTGGATGAGGGGCCGAAACAGTTGGAAGTTCTTCGGCACTTTCAGACCTCCGGCGACGCGGAAGCCAAGGCCGACTCGAGTTCATTGCGCGATGCGATCGCCGATATGAGTGATACACTGGATGGGGCGACCCAGGCTCTGGCCGCGCAGGACAAGAAATTTCCGGAAATGAAGGCCAGCGCCAAGGCCGAGGAGCGTGAGTTGAAGATGCAGCGCAAGGAACAGGAAAAGCTCAACAAAAAAGAGCGGAAGATGAGAAACAAGCAGCGCAAGAAAGAAAATTCCGACAATTCCAGCGACAATTGATGCCTCAATCGCAAGCTCACTCTTTTCCCAGTGAAACGCGGCAACTCCTGCTGCCCATCCAACCGGCCGCATCCGCGGCGTTTGTCTTCTCGCGAGTGTTCCGCCGACTGGGAATCCGGCGCTCGGAGCCGGATTTTCACATCGAATACCGCCCGTTTTCCGGCCTGCGCAGTCAGATTGCCCTGCAGGGCAACCGTGCTCGAGTTCGGATTTCAGATGTTTTGGCGGAAGCGCCTCCCATCGTGCTCGAAGCGCTTGCGGAGATCCTGCTTGCACAGCTCTTCCGCCGCCGAGCTTCTGAAGAGGCGCGGGAATGTTACATGGCCTACGTGCTTGACCCGGCAGTCCGGCGGCGCGTCGATGAAGCCCGCCGGACGCGCAGCCGCGTGCGCTTGCTGCCCGCGCGAGGCCGGTACTATGATCTTGCCGAAATCTACTCGCGATTGAATCAGCGCTTCTTTGAGGGTTTGCTCGGCCCCTGCCGCATCGGCTGGAGCATGAAGCCCTCGCGCCGGGTGCTCGGCCGCTACGATCCCGCCCATCACACCATTACCATCAGCAAGGCCCTCGATTCGGAATTGATTCCGCTTGAAATTGTCGAATATCTGGTTTTTCATGAGATGCTGCACATCCGGATTCCGCTGGAACGCAACGGATCGCGCCGGGTGGTCCACTCGCGCGCTTTTCGCGAAGCGGAAAGAGCGTTTCCCAATTACCGGCGCGTTCGTGAACGGCTGAAGAAGATTTTCTCGGAATAGGCCGGCCTCGATCCGGCGGTGATCGCAGCACCGGTGCCCGCCATTGTCCGCGCGGCGAACACGACTAATTCAAGCAGGAGGTAAGTTGATGGGGAAGGGAAACCGTGCCGTCGTCACAACATTCGGCCTCTGCGGGTGTCTACTGCTGATTGCGGTGGCCAATCTCCCTGCGGCGGAGCCATTGAGCGTTACCTCGCCTGACGGCAAGCTCACGCTCACTTTCGAACTGAAACAAAATCCCCAGCCTTATCTGCCCGGTGTGCGCGCTTACTATCGCGTTTCATACCAGGGCGAACCTGTTCTCGAAGACTCGCCCCTCGGCCTTGATTTCAAAGGCCAGCCCGCTCTTGACCACGATTTTGAGATCGTCGGCACGCATCAGGATTCGCACGACTCCACCTGGACGAATGAGTTTGGAGCGGACCGGACGGTGCGGGACCATTACAACGAACTTACTGTTTCTCTGCGCGAACGCCAGTCGCCAGGGCGGCGGCTGGATCTCATTTTTCGGGTGTATGATGCGGGAATCGCGCTCCGTTATTCTCTGCCGCAGCAGGACGCACTTGCCAAGTTCACTCTGTCCTCGGAGGACACTGGGTTCTATTTCCCTGGCAACCCTTCGGCTTTTGCGCTTGATCTGGGCAGCTACACGACCAGCTACGAAAGCGAATTCCAGCCGATCACGCTTGATCAGATCAAGCCAACTTCAATCATAGGCATCCCTTTGCTGATCCATCCGCAGAGCGGCCTGTGGGCCGCTATCCTTGAGGCGGATGTGGACGACTACGCCGGAATGTACCTTGGGGGAGTGCGGGGTATTCCGGGCGCACTGATGAGCAAACTGTCGCCGTTGCCGGGCCATTCGGATGAAGCGGTGAAAGGCACTACGCCCAAGCTTACGCCGTGGGATGTTGTGATGGTCAATTCCACTCCCGGAGGGCTGATTGAATCGGATGATATCATCCTGAACTTGAACCCGCCTTCCGCCATCCCTGATACGTCGTGGATTAAGCCGGGCAAGTCTGCATGGAACTGGTGGTCAGGCAGCTATGCCAGCGGAGTGGACTTTAAACCCGGCATGAACACCGCTACGATGGAGCATTACATCGATTTTGCCTCCAAGGCACATCTTCCCTATATGCTGATTGACGCCGGATGGTCACCGGAAAAAGATATTACGCGCACGGTGCCGGCGATCGACATGCCGGCCATCCTGGCTTATGCAAAGCAGCGAAATGTCCGGATCCTGCTCTGGATGCACTGGTCAGCCGTTGACAAGCAGATGGACCAGGCCTTTCCTCTCTTCGAAAAGTGGGGTGTGGCAGGCGTGAAGATTGATTTCATGGATCGCAATGACCAGGAAATGGTGAATTTCTACCACCGCACTGTCAAGGCTGCGGCGCGATACCATCTGGTCGTCGACTTTCACGGAGCTTATCCGCCGGACGGCCTGCGGCGGACCTATCCCAATCTGCTTACCCGGGAAGGCGTGATGGGAATGGAATACAACAAATGGAGCCGCCGCGAAACTCCCGAGCACCTCACAACCATCCCCTTCACTCGCATGCTTGCCGGGCCGATGGATTACACGCCCGGATGCTTCAACAACGCCACGCGCGAGCAGTTTGAGCCTCGCAACATTCGGCCGATGTGCCAGGGAACCAGGGCGAACCAGTTGGCTATGTATGTAGTCTATTTAAGCCCGTTGGAGATGCTTTCGGATTACCCGGAGGATTATATCGGCCAGCCGGGGTTCGAATTTCTGGAAAAAGTTCCGACCGTGTGGGATGAAACCCGCGTGCTGAACGGCGAACCGTCGCAGTATATCACCATCGCCCGGCGGCATGGGAACCAGTGGTTCCTTGGCAGCATGACCAACTGGACGCCTCGCGACCTGAATGTTCCGCTCAGCTTCCTTGGGCCCGGCGAATGGAACGCACAGGTCTTCGCTGACGGCCCCGACGCTGATCAGGACGCAAAAAGTCTCTCCATCCAAACAAGGCGTGTCACCGCCAAGGATGCACTGCCTCTCCACCTGGCTTCCGGCGGAGGAGCGGCTGTCAACTTCTCTCCGGCCAAATGAACCCGAAAGCGAAAAAAACGGGAAGGGGTGATAATCTTCCCTCCCCGTCCACCTCTCAATTCACGCGGTCAGCGTCGCCACCCGCCTGACCATTTGGGAATGCCTTGGGCATCCCGCAGGACGAGCGTTTCGCTGCCTTTCTTCACCTCGCGTGCGATAATCGCTTCGGAACCGCCGAACTCAGCCTTTGCTCCTGTCACTTCAATCTGATCACCTTTGGCAAAAGTGAAACCTTTCTGTTTTAGAAAAGACGCCGGGCCAAGGTGCACGTCAATGGTCTTGTCCGCCGTCTTCATTGTCAGATGGGTCCCGTTCCACCCGCCGCGTCCGGTGACTGTTCTTACTTCTTCAACGGTTCCTTTAACGGTGGTTTCAGCCGCAGGGTTGTAGAACCTGGCGCGCTGCCGCGGTCCCGGGCCCATTTGGGCGTAGCCAATCGGCAAAACCATGAATTCCAGAAGGCACAGGAATATGGTCAGCTTCAACCGATTCATGTTATTCATCCTTTCTCCCCCTCATACTGTTTCAGGAACCTGCTCCCATCTCGCTGCGCATTTTGCGATATTCGTTTTGCCATTCCTTCATGGCCTGTTCCATTTCGCGTGCCTGCTGCCGAACCTGCACAGCATTCGGGTTGTCCTGGTTCAATGCCTGGTCGATTTGCTGGAAGTGATTATTAACCCTTTCCTGGACTCGCTCCATGTTCTGGATGCGGTTCTGGAGGGCCTGCTTTTGTTCCGCCGAGAGTTCACTCATCAGTTGTTCGTGTTCCTGCTGCATGGTCTGGAGCCGCTCGCGAAGTTGGTCGCGCTGCTGCCGGGCCTGATCGGCGTTGAATTTCGAGCCGCTGGCGTCGCGCGCCATCTGGCGAGCCTGGGTGCGGATCTGCTTCGCTGTCTGATCGCAAGACTGAAGCCGGTCACGCTGCTGGTCGGTAGCGCGGATGCGGTCGCGGTCCTGCTGTCTGGTTCCCTGTCCGGAGGCTGACTCCATCTGGCCGCCTCGCTGCTGCGGTCCCTGGCCCATACCGGCGCCCTGCCCTTGGCCGCCGCCGCGCTGGCCTCCTCCGCCTCCGCGGCCCTGCGCAGGCAGGAGAGACGCGAAGAATAGCACTGCCACCACAAGTGAAAGAACCCTGGTTTTCATGGTGCTGACCTCCATGGGAGAAATTTACCTCCCCATGACCATCAGTTTGCACTCCCGCTGGCACTGCAAACTGTGACGAGCGCCACGATGCTCTGTGACGTAAATCGAAGCCCCATGGTTTTATGTGGCAGCAAATGACTGTTGCAGGGGCGACTCGTTGCGTAATAGTTGCTCAACTGAGAAATCAGGTTTTTACCTGATAGACTTTATTGTGAACTCATCCTAAAAAGTCACTATCCAGGAATTACAAGAACGAGTGGCGCGCTGAATGCGCCCGCGTCCGGTGGTGGTTTTAAAGTTCGAAAGTCGGTGTGCCCCAGCCTTGCTCATCGGCTTGCATCGACGAATTTCGGGTCCGCAAAATACGTGCAAGTGCGACCCTTCGAAGAGGGAGAGGGGCCTTGTCGAACAATGTGTTCGCTTTGATGATCCATGAGCGTGCCGAACCCTGCGAGGCGCTCAAGCAGATTCTAAAAGGACTTGGCATCGATACATTCAGTGTTGGGAATTGCGCCAAAGCGTCGCACCTGCTGGAGCAAACCCATCCGCACCTCCTGTTTACAGACACGAAGCTTCCCGACGGCACATGGATCGACGCCCTGAATCTCGCCGAAGCGGCCCCGGCGCCCGTCTGCTCAATCATCGTTGCTGGTTCGAAGGACCCTGAACTTCGCCAGGCGGCCCTCGCGTACGGGGCCTTTGACTGCCTCGACACGCCCTTTGATCCGGATGTCGTCTCTGAAATCGTGCGCCGTGCCGTGTGCTTTGTACAGGAACGCAGAGCGCACCGCGCACAGACCGCCGTAGCATAAACGCGCCGCGTCAAGCCATCCTGTGATTCGCACTCCCAGCGGGCTTTTTGACTCCTGTCCATCCGGCTCGACCGTGTCCGCCACCCAATTGGCGAACGCATGTCACGCAATCGGTTGAAAAGATTCCCTGGCGGGATATAATCTCTGCCCTGTCACTATGATTGACGATTTGATGAGAACATCCCTGTCCTGGGAGAGGGGGTAACCATCAGGAGGCAAGCCATGAGCAAAACGGCCAGGATTGCAGCCGCAGTCATATTGGTATTGATCGGCATTGCTTACAGCCTTGCGGCCCAGCAGCCGGCGCCGTCCAGTTCGTTTGACCTTATCCGGCTGAATCACGGCCAGTTCATTTATGGCGCGGACTACTATCCCGAAGCCTGGAACGAAAGCCAGTGGAATAAAGACGCCGAAATGATGCATGCCGCGGGAATCAACTTTGTCCGCATGGGCGAATTCGCCTGGGTCAAGATGGAACCGGAAGAAGGGCATTTTGATTTTTCATGGCTCGACCGCGCAATCAGAGTCCTTGCCGCGCACGGCATCCGCGCAGTCCTGGGCACTCCGACGGCCGCTCCGCCGGCCTGGCTTTACGCCAAATATCCGGACATCGCAGCGATGGACGAAAACGGCGTCCGCTATCGCTTTGGCTCGCGGCGGAACTATTGCCTGCATAATCCGCACTTCATCGAAGCGACAAAGCGGATAGTGACCGCACTGGCCGAGCATTACAAAGATAATCCCGATGTCATCGGCTTTCAGATTGACAACGAACTCGGCAATCCTTATTGCTATGACAACTACTGCCTCATGGCCTTTCAGAACTGGTGCCGGGAAAAATACAAGACGCTTGACGCACTGAACAAGGCTTGGGGCACGGTCTTCTGGGGACACACTTATACCGACTGGTCGCAGGTCCCGCTTCCCTGGAACACTCTGTTTGGGGTCCACAACCCAAGCTTGGAACTCGATTATCATCGCTTCTTCAGCGATTCGACCGATGACTATTTGAATCTTCAAGCTCGCATCCTGCGCCAGACCGCCCCTGGCAAGGCCATTACCACCAATGAAATGGGCATGTTCAGCGCCGTCGATTATTCAAAGTTGAACCGAGGGATTGACTTCGTCGCGTGGGACAACTATCCGATGATCCGCCACGAGCAATCCGATTATTTCGGCCCTGCGCTTGCCCACGATCTGATGCGGGGTTCGAAGAACAATCAGAACTTCATGGTGATGGAGCAGGAGGGCGGCCTGCCCGGCTGGACGACTTTTTGGGGACATCAGGCCCCGCCGGAACTCTATCGCGTTTGGGCTTACCAGTCGGTGGCGCACGGCGCGGACGGAGTTTGCTATTTTCGGTGGCGAACCTCCACTTACGGGACGGAGCAGTACTGGCAAGGCATTCTGGACCAGGACAGTTATCCCAACGTGCGTTACAGGATCATCTCGCAGATGGGCAAGGAAATCCAACGCCTGACGCCGCTGCTTGAAGGATCGCACGTGGCTTCGAGCGTTGCCATGCTTGTCTCGCCGGACAGCCGATGGGCCTTCCAGATCCAGCCCCTCACAAACGACTTTAATTATGAGAGGCAACTCCATGCCTACTATGACGCTTTCCGCCGCCGCGGCGTGAATGTGGATGTGGTTTTTCCACAGGAAAGTTTTGCGAACTACAAAGTTCTGGTGGCACCGTCACTCTTTGTGCTGGACCCAGACCTCGTGCGGAAGCTCACGGAATTTGTCAGCAGCGGCGGTGTGCTGGTGCTGAGTTACCGTTCGGGCGTCAAGGACGAGCACAATGTTTTTACCACCAAGACGCTGCCTAGTCCGCTTTCCCAGCTTGCCGGAATCGCTATCCACGATTACGATCCGCAAACCACGCAGCAACAGAAAATCCTGATGGACGGGGTGAGTTACCCTGCCGGGGTCTGGTTCGATATCCTTACGCCGCAGAACGCACGAGTGCTTGCCACCTATGGCGAGCGTTATTATGCCGGGCAAGCTGCCGTGACGATCAATCATTTTGGCAAGGGCGCTGTCCTCTACGTCGGCGCGGAGGCCCAGGGAGCTTCTTTCTATGACCAGCTTGCTTCCCGCATTGCGGCAGAAGCCGGTCTGCCTCTTGGTCCCCATCTGCCTGCCGGCGTTGAGATGGCTACGCGCGAAAAGCCTGGGCAGAACATCATTTTCCTTCTCAATTACACCGGCCAGGTGAAATCGGTCTCGCTCGGAGAAGCGACGCATGATGCTCTGAGCGGCAAAGCCGAATCAGAAGAGGTCAGTGTTCCAGCATACGATGTGAGAATACTGACAAGTCCGTAACAGGTTGCTGAAAGAGGCCCCGGAGCTCACCGTTTCGAGCGACGCCCTGTCCGAGACGGGGCGAAACGGGTACGTTCAAGCGAGCGTTTCCGTTGTTCAGGCGGCGTTACAAGAGACCCTTGTTGGGGCAGGAGCAGAAGAGGCCGGCGCTTAACCGGCCTCCCAGCCATCCCATGGTTTGTGCGGAGTTCGCTTAGGCTTCAACTTCCTCAATCTCGCTGACGTGGATCGTCATGTTCTCTTCGTCCAGCGAGCCGGTGACCTTCACTTTTTTCCCGTCAAAGTTTTTGGCCTTTTCCTGGTCATCGAGCGAATACGTCTTGCCGTCTTCGCAATGCAGGCTGTACTTGCCATCGTGGTTCATGATCTGTCCGGTGAATGTCTGGGTCTCCGCTTCCTGTGCTGACGGTTCTGCCGGTTCATCCTCTTGTGCGGTGAGTACGGCGTTGTGGCTTACAGCCTGAACATTCATTGCCGGGATGCCCCATGCAATTACACCCAAAGCAAGCAACATCGCAAACAGATGCACTTTCTTCATTTCTTCATTTCCTCCTGAGTCTGCGCCCTGGTATCTGGGGTTGAGCTGGATTCAGCTCTTCCGCAAAGACGTCGAAATGGAGCGCAGCCATCGAAGTTTAGACGCGAATGCCGCCCAAAGGTGAACTTCGATTTTACGTGGGAATTGCCTTTTAGGAGGAAAAGTGAGACTTATCCTGCGGGTCCTGACAGGAAGCGGGTGGAGGGACCGTATGCCTGCGGGCGGTCACCGCCAAAAGCTCTGAAGGTTCCCGGCCTGGCGTTGGGCCAAGCCGGGAACTATTCCTCGCTGCCTCGCGAAACAGGGCGCACAAGGCGCTTACTTGCTGGTTGTCGTGAATTTGAAGACAGTGACCTCGTGGTACGTCTGTCCTGGTTTGAGCTCGGTTGACGGGAAGTTCGGATGATTGGGTGAATCGGGATAGTGCTGGGTCTCCAGGCAGAACGCTGATCTGAACCCGTAAACCTTCCCTCCTTTACCGTGTACGGTTCCGTCAAGGAAATTTCCGCTGTAGAACTGGAGCCCCGGCTGGGTCGTATATACTTCAAGTTCGCGGCCCGAATCAGGATCGTATGCGCGGGCCGCCAGTTCCAGTCCCGGGCCTTTCCGGTTCAGGATGTAATTGATGTCGTAACCCTTGCCGATTTTCAGTTGCTGGTTGTTCTCGTTGATGCGCGCTCCGATCGGGGTAGGCTTGCGGAAGTCAAACGGCGTGCCGGCCACGCTCGTAATCTGCCCGGTGGGGATCTGGGTAGCATCGACGGGTGTCATCTTGTCCGCATTAATCCAGAGCACCTGTTTCAGGATGTCGCCGTTTCCTTCACCGGCCAGATTGAAGTAGGAATGGTTGGTCAGGTTGACGACCGTGTCCTTGTCGGTGGTCGCACTGTAGTCGATTTTCAGCGAATTATCTGAGGTCAGCGTGTACACAACCTTGGCGGTGAGGTTTCCGGGATAACCCTCCTCTCCATCTTTGCTGAAGTAGGTGAGTTCGAGCGCGGGCTCGCTGCCGGGAATTTCGCGTGCTGTCCAGAACCTTTTGTCAAATCCATCCGTGCCGCCGTGCAGGCTGTTCGGCCCGTTGTTGACCGGCAAGTGATAGACCTTGCCATCCAGTGTAAACTTCGCGCCGCCGATGCGGTTGGCATAGCGTCCAATAATCGCGCCGAAGTAGGTGTTGTACTTCATGTAATCCGGCAGATTGTCGAAACCGAGGACGACATCGGCCATCTTTCCGTTGCGGTCAGGCGCAAGGAGTGAAACGATCCTGCCACCGTAGTTGATGATCCCAACCTTCATACCATTCGCATTTTCGAGCGTATAGAGATCGACTTCCTGTCCGTTGGGCATTTTCCCGAAGAGCCTCCTTTGAATTCCAGTTACCTGCTGGGTTTCAGCCTGCTGGCTGCCCGCTCCGGCAGACGGTTGTTTGCTGCTGGTGCATGCGCTGCTGACAGCCAGCAGGAAGGCAAGCGAACACGCAGGCAGCCAAAGACTTTTCGCGCACTTTCCTTCTCTGTAATTATCCATGGATTATTATTTAGACCTCCGAGTCATGTTCAGCGATTTTGTGTTGTTTTACCCCCAGCCTGAGATTGACCGAACAGCATAACATCTCAGATACAGATTTTGAACTCCTTGTGCACAGGACTGTAGATTGGGCATTCAACCTGAGCATCGGGGGGCTTGCACCACGTCTGTGAAACAATCCTTTGCACTCGCTTGACTTGCGTTGAGACGGCTAGTACCATGGGCACATCGACTTGAAATTCACTGTTGAAGGAGGGCACGACCGATGAGGGGCAAAATAATCTTTACGGGCAAAGCAGTTTTACTTGGCATGGCACTGGCGTTGTTGCTTGGAATTACGCAGGTAGGCAGCGCGCTGCCGGGTGCCGCTCAGGCTTCGAGCGCCAAGAAGTCAACGGTTTACGTCTGCGCCTGCGGAGGAACGAAATCCTGCCCGTGCATGGCGATGTCGAAGAAAGAAGGCAAGTGCCCGTGCGGGACTGATGAGATGAAGGAAGTCCCGACGAACAGCGCGTGGGCAAAACACAACCGGGCAGAACTCAGCAAGTAGCTCCGCTCAATCTATCACGCCAATCAGGTTGCCACGGGTGCGTGGCAAACGGCCTCCTGCCGATGGCGCACTCCCCATCAGGGATCGGCGCCATCCGCAGGCGAGGTGTCTGTTTGCGGTATGGCCGGTTCGATTTGGAATACGCAGGCACTCTAGCCAGCAAACGGTTCCTGTGTTTATCCTCAGAAAAATGCTGGGATGGTTCGCTCAACATGACAATCCGGCTTTCTTGAGCAACCCGACAGAAGCGCCTGCCCGTTCCTGATCGGAGCAATCCCATCAGGCTTGTCCTCATTTCGCTTCACTCATCAACCCTGGAAACCATCGCACGGCGTTGTCATGGTAGATCTTGCGGACAACGCTTGGGGGCAGGTCCAGCCCGTGCACGGTAAGCCCTTCGTATTCAAATGTCTCATTCGTCGCAAAATATTTCCAGCTCATCGCGTACTGATATTTCCAGTGCCTGATGGATTCAGCAGGGTTGTCGTTGTGGCGCATCTCGCCATCCGTCCCGAAGCAGACGCGGTCCTGGTACTTGATCAGGAACGCCCGCACCTTTTCGCGGGGCTGTGCCATCAGGTAGCGGATGCGCGCGGCCGTGTCCACCGCGAAGTTTGGATATCGGTCAAAGCGCTTTGCAATCTCATCCACGTTGGTTTCCATGCTGCCCAAATGGGCGCCCACCACGCGCAGATGCGGGTTCATCTCCAGCAGGTGGTCGCGTGCCTTCAGGATTTCCGCTTTGGACGGCGCGCCCGGTTTGCCGTACATGTACCAGTAGGGGTTGTGCCTGTAATAGTTATAGTCGGGGTTCTGCGGGCTGATCTGCGAGAAGGGTTCCCAGCAGGTGTCCGGCTCGGCAAGGTGCGCGATCATTGTTTTGCCATGCGCCTCGATGTCCTTATAGATCGGCTCGAAGATGGGATCGTCCGGCATCACGTATTTGCCCGACGGCCACTTGAGTTCCATGCCGATGTTCTTCCAGATCTTCACAGCGATTGCGCCCTCGCGGAAGTTTTCGTTGAGGATATTGATTGTGTTCTGATCGAAGTTTTGGTTTTCAAAGGTGTATGGATTGAACGTCGTGCAGACCGCCGCGCGGCCGTTCGAGTGGTTATGCACGGTCATCGCCATGCGGAACTGCGCCGCCTGCGTTTGGTACGGCGGCTCGTCTTTTCGACCCACCACGCAGATATCGACAATGCGCAGGTTGATCTGCTTCATGAATTCGTAATAAGCGGGCACGTCCTGAAACACGTGCGCGTGCGTATCAACGGGACCTACTTTCGCCAGAGCCGCCAGGTCCTCTGCTTCCTGCGGGTCCACTGCCGGTGTGCGCTGTGCCGCAAAAACATGCTTTGCCACAACCACTCCAACTGTCGCTCCTGCCACAATCAGAAAACCCGCCGCAATCATTCTGAACCGTTTCAACTCCGCCCTCCTTGGAGCGCTGTTTTCAAGCGCCGGATGTTTTTGATGAACGAATGCTCATCGTCCTCTTGCGAGTTGCCGCACAATCATACACCGAGATCGAGGTATTTTCGCCATAGCAGCGAAACTTTATCGCCCCGTGCTGAACCACGGAAGCCCGGCGCGAAGCTTCAAGCCAACTCCAATCGACCCGGTCCATGCAGTTCTTTGCACTGGGGCATCGGGATGGAGGTCCAGAGGAGATTTGCTGAAAAGAGAATATACTGATTGATCATCAGGTGTTTACCTGATTGACGATCTAAGCTAGATTGGTTGATCCTGAAACTCGGCTCGCGGCTAGTTAGCTGCCCTTTCTCATCAACATCCTGGCTTGGGCAGGCAAGGCCGGCGAGGCGGATGCGGGTGCTGGAATACCACAAGAAATATTATCCTGCTGTCGATTCACAGCCGGTTGCAGGCAGTTCGCCAGGCTCCGCCCGCTGATCGCGGTGAGTCAACATCTTCCAGTGACGGCCGCGAGAGAAGCTTGATTGCTTTCGATGTTTCGTAGCGGTTTGGGGTAAAGCCTTCCCATTTTGCGCCAGGTGGGAATGGCCGCTCCGGTCGGGCCGACTGAGGCCTGAGAGCCCAATTTCAAGAAGGAGGAGCCGCTCGGTCCCCATGGCGCGTTATCCAGATACCTTCACCGAAAAAGACCCAGAAAACTCGCGCGTGGCCGGTGGCTGGCAAAAGACAAAATGAGAGGACCCCTGTCGCTTGCCGAAGAGCTTCGTGCCATTCGGGGCGGTATCAATCTTAAGAGCGGGCCCGGTCGCCCGCTGGAGTCGGCAAAAATCGACCGGCCCTGGCAGCCGGACATTGATCGCGTTCAACAGAGTCTCCAGGAAGTGCTGTGGGCTATATCGCGACTATCGGGCGTTGAACTCCCGCAGGCAGCGCCTGATTCCAAAAGTTTCTCAGAATCCCTTTCCCGCCTGGATTGCACGACGCTGAAAGACCGCATCCGCAACGAACTCGAGGCCTTTTCCGTCACGACGGTTTCTGAAATGGCCAAAAACGCCGAGCGGCAGGCCCGGGCGGTGCTGGCCGAAATCCAGGAGGAAGTCGGCGCGCAGATTGAGCGGGCGGCGGAGGAGTACAGGGAGAAACTCCTGGAGCGCGCCGGGCTGGACAAACTCGCGATCGATGTTTCGAAGCAAAGCCGTGAGCGCGTCGCGCAACTGGTGCAGGCCCAGACGGACGAATTTGCCCGCTGGGTCTGGATGACGTGCAAAGGGACAGAGACGCCCATTCCAGTGCAGATCGAGAAGATGCTGGAACCTTATGTCGAAGAGGCGACGGCAAGGTTTACCGGAACCATCCAGCAGCGAATCCAGGAATTACTTGACGGGCAGGAGCAGTTGTTTCGCGAGAAGCTCCAGGGCACGATCGCTGCGCTCGAAGGTCAGATCAGCACGCTCGAGCAGGCCGCACAGCAGATTTGCGAGCGGAACGCCGATTCCGTGACCAGGGCGGCCATGGAAAAGCTGGACGCGGCGGCGGAAGGTGCGGCGAGCAGGTTGGAGGAAAGAATCCGGGAGCGGGTTGGAAATTCTTTTGTGGAGGTCCAGACGCGGCTTGATGAAACGGCCGCCGCCCTGGAGGAGAGGCTGCAATCCGCGGCAGACCAGACGGCGCAGGGCTTCGTTCACAGGATCGAAGCCCTGGCCTCCGAGGTCGGTGAAACGAAATTGCCCGAAATTTCGACGCGCATGCAGCAGGTGGTTGCAGAAGTCGCAGAATCCTCGCTTGAGCGCCTGCGGCGACAGGCCGAGGAGGCGAGCGGGCTGGCCAAAGAGGAATTCAAGTCGTTCCTTCAACAGGAGGCGGAGGAAGTCCTCCGGCGAATTCAGGAAGCAGGTCGGTCCGCTCATGAGTCCGTCGCGCAGAATGCAGCGCAGGTGGAAGATAAACTCAAGGGATTCGACCAGGAACTCGCCGCCATGCAGGAGAAATGCCTGGCTGCTGCAAAAGAGCGGCTCACCGCCATTGTTGAGGAAACTATCGCATGGGTCGGGCCGCACATCACACAGGAAGCCGGTGCCGCGGTGCGAAGGTCGCAGGACCATGCCGTCGCGCAGTTTGAGTCGAGGCTTCGCGAAGTTTCCGAAGGGCAATACACCGAAGTGATGGATCGCATCAGGAAGGAGGCGGGCGAGGCCGGGGCACAGGCAACCAACGACTTCCGCAGCACCTGCCAGTCTGCCTTGCAGGAGCTTACAGAAAAAGTGAATGCGTCGGCCGCGATGTTGAGAGAACAGCAGGCGCAGGCTGGTTCGATCTTTGAGGCTTCGGTGAAGGAAACCCTCGAAAACTATCGGCGCCAGCTTGCGGAGATTGCGGAGGCCGGAATGGCGGAACACCGCAAATCCATCACCCAAACCGTCACCGATCTCCAGGACCGCCTGAAAAAGGCCGCAGAATTGCTGGTCGCATCTACGCCCATGTCCGAGTAGCAGTCGATGGATTGTCACCCTGAGCGCGGCGAAGGGCTTCCACACTTCTTCTCAGGCAAATCCTGGGATGCTACGCTTCGTTCAGCATGACATTGACGGGCAGAAGTATGATGCGCATTTCAGTCACATAAAACAGCAGGTTACAGAAAAAAAGCTCAGAGCCTGTCATGAAGTCGGATCCCTGACTGTTGCCGTGCGTCCGTTGAATTCATACGTAGTTCATCTCCACAGTTAAACTTTTCCTCTCCCGTAGAGCACGCGGCCTGGTTTGGCGCGTGTGTGCCGGCCTTTATCGATGGCGATAACGCCGTTGACGATCACATAGGGAATGCCTTCGGGGTACTGGCTGGGATTTTCGAATGTAGCCTTGTCGATAACGGTTTGGGAATCGAAGATCGTGATGTCCACCGCCATGCCTGCTGCAAGCACGCCGCGGGCTGCCATTATAGCTTAGAGATTTGAGCGGGCGGGATTATTCCGCAGAGAGCGGACAAGTGCGGAATTGGGCGAGATAATACGAGGTTGGCTGGGTCGCGCTGTTTCGGCAGCGAACTGGCGCACCTAAGGTGACCGCGCCGCGCTATACTTAAGATTGACCGCACTCGAGATTCGCTAAGTTCACCCGGAAAGGCGGCCTGCCGTCATGCCTTACTGTCCAAAGTGCCTGACCGAATACGTGGAAGGCGTCAAACAGTGCGAGGATTGCGGGATTAATCTTCTGCCTGGGTCGCCGCCAGAAGTTGAAGAAGGGGAAGCCGAGCCTGATTCCAGCGGCACGTTTGGCGGATGGTTCCGATCGCTGATGGGGGCCGGGCCTGAGGCAGAAAGTCCGCCGGTCAAGACCGTGAGGATCCGTGTTTTTACCGGCGGAACGGCGTCGCTCGATGCAGACCTCGCACGCAAGCTCTTGCGGGCCCGCGGGATTCCATCCATCCTGGGCGGCGAGACTTCGGCGGAATTGTTGCCCGTGCTGGAAGTTTCACTCCTGGTCAGAGAAGAGGACGCCGATCGCGCGGCGACTATCCTCCGCAACTATTTTGACACTTCCGGTCCCGCTCCGGCGGAATGATTCAATTCTTCGGAGCAGATGATTTCACTTGCCGAACCTGTGCGTGCCGGTTTTCCTTTTTCAGTTCGCGTTCCAGCCGCCGCATGGCGTTGTGCACGCTTCGAGCGTCATCCGCCTGCTTTTGTGAGGGCAGTTCGTCCAGATACTTTTGATACGCGGAAAGCGCCTCGCGCTTCTTCCCCAGCTTCTCATACACTTTGCCAAGGGCCAGATACGCGGGAGCATAGTCGGGATCGTCCGTCACCGCTTCCATGTACCGGCTGAGCGCGCCCGGGTAATCCTTGCGGCGGAAATAAAAGTTGCCGATCTCAACCGACTCTGACGGCGGCGGAGGAACATAATGAGGAGCGTCTTCTGCCGCCTCGGAATCGGCGGCCGTGCCTTGGGCGCGGGTTGCAGTGGGGTTGCTCGCAAAAGCCAACAGGCAGGTCAGGAGCACAATCAGAATGACGCGCATATTCAAATTTTCCGTCGTGCTCCTCGCGGAGTCAACTCCCCGCGGGGTCGGTTATACCGTTGCCGCCATGGCAGGCGGCAAATCCGCCCGGCCGTCGCCGGGATCGGTAATAATATAAATAAAGCTGGAATGTCGGGATGAACGAGCTTCTCAAACAGAGAGCGGAGGACCTGCCCGCGCGGCCGGGAGTTTACATTTTCAAGGACGCTGACGGACGGCCCATTTATGTGGGCAAGGCGAAATCGCTCCGCCACCGTGTGCGATCGTATTTCCAGGATTCACGCCCGAGCGACGAAAAGCGCGACCGGCTTCTTGATGTTGCAGCCGACCTTGAAACCATCCTGGTTGACAATGAGAAGGAAGCGCTCGCGCTTGAAAACAACCTGATCAAGCAGTTCAAGCCGCGCTATAACGTTCTGCTGCGCGACGATAAGACCTATCCCTACATCAAGCTCACTCTTCAGGAGCGTTTTCCGCGCGTCTATGTCACGCGCCGGCTGAAGAAGGACGGCTCCCGTTATTACGGCCCGTATTTCCCGGGAGGTTTGGCATACCGCATTGTGGACCTGATCCATCGCCGGTTCTTCGTGCCGTCGTGCAAAGTGGACCTGACGCGATACCATCCGCGGCCATGCCTTCAGTACTACATCAAACGCTGCCTGGGCCCTTGCGTCGAGGGACTGACCACGCCGGAGCGCTACGCCGAGGCCGTGCGTGACGTTAAGATGCTGCTCGAAGGCCGTGAAAGCGACCTGCTGCGCGAACTTCACGAGCGCATGGAACGCGCTTCGGAAGAGCAGCGTTACGAAGAAGCCGGCCATTACCGCGACCAGTTGCTCACCATCGAAGAGCTTCGGGAAAGACAAAGAATGGCGGCATCTTCCGGCGAGGATTTTGACATCTTCGGCTTCCATCGGGAAGGGAAGCAGATGGCTGTCGATCTGTTCCACTTCCGCAACGGCCGAACCGTGGACCGGCGCGAATTCTTCTGGGAAGACCTGGAGGAGACCGATCTCGGCAACGTTTTTTCCGCTCTGGTCAAACAGGTTTATCTCGACCAGCAATACGTGCCCGGCGAAATCTTCGTGCCTGCGCGTTTTGAGGACCTGGACATTCTTCAGGAGATGTTGTCTGAGAAGCGCGGCCGCCCTGTGCACATTTACACTCCGGAAGCAGGCCGCAGACGCGCCCTGATGGAGCTTGTCGCCCGCAACGCACGAAACTCTTTCGAGCGCAGATTCCGCGTGCTCAAACCGAAGACGGAAGAGATGATGGCGGAACTTGCAGAAATCCTCGATCTTCCCAAGCCGCCTCACCGCATCGAGGCGTTCGATATTTCGCACATTCAGGGGACCGACATCGTGGCTTCCATGGTGGTTTGTGAAGACGGCAGGATGAAAAAGTCGGACTATCGGAAATTCATCATCAAGAGCGTTCCTCAGAATGACGATTTTGCCAGCATGCGCGAGGTGGTGGGCAGAAGATATCGTCGCCTTCAGCAGGAAAACAAACGGCTCCCTGATCTTGTCCTGATTGACGGCGGCGTCGGCCAACTCCATGCGGCCGCGGATGCTCTGGCCGAGCTTCAAATCATTAATCAACCGCTTGCCAGCATTGCCAAGCGGGAGGAAATTTTATATATCTACGGGCGTGAGGACGAGCCGGTTGTTCTTGATCACCATTCGCCGGTTCTGCACCTGATCCAGCGAATCAGGGATGAAGCACACCGGTTTGCCGTGACGTTTCATCGCCAACGGCGGACTCGCCGGGAGATTACTTCCGAACTCTTGGAGATTCCCGGGGTGGGCGAACAAACAGCGAAAAAGCTTTTGGAGCATTTTGGCAGCCTTAGCAAACTGAAATCAGCGAGCGAAGCCGAACTATTGCAAATCGTCACTGCTACGCAGGCAGCGCGGATCAGGACCCATCTTCAGGGGGAAAACCGAACCGCCGGAGATACATAGTCCAGACGGTATATTAATAATTGCTTTAATATTAATCCGGTTTATTATTGAAAATCTCGCCAGACTTTGATACGTTAACCATAGACAGATTCGACAGGAGGTCAGCTATGAAGGCGAAGAGCTTGCTTTATGGTTTTGGAATGCTGACGGCAGGTCTGGGGATCGGGGCCATCGTGGGCCTTCTTTACGCCCCCCAGAGCGGACGCCGAACGAGGAAGCTGATTTCCAGGGCTGCGGAAGACGGCGCCGATTATGTGGCTGAGCGGACTCGCGAAATCCGCAAACAGGCCGAGGACGCGATTGAGCGCGGCAAAGTGCTTGCGAACAGGCTGGTTGCCTGAGCGAAATCAGGAGGGCTTCAATGAGTGAAAACAACGGAGGATCCAAGGTCGCGTTTTTTCTGGCAGGAGCGGGGATCGGCGCAATTTTAGCCCTCCTCTTTGCTCCAAAATCAGGTAAAGAGACTCGCGATTACATTGTTCAGAGGGCTGGCGAGAGCCGCGAGCGGGTGGCCGAGAAGAGCAAGGAATACCGCCAGAAGGCGGAAGGCTACGTTGATAAGGCCCGCGAAACGGTTGCAAAACAGAAAGAGCAGTTGTCGGCCGCGCTGGAAGCCGGCAAGCAAGCCTACCGGGAGGAAAAGAGCAAGACGACCAATTGAGCCACGCAAGGCAGGTGACTCAGGCGGGCTGGAATAGCGTATGGCCCATGAGATCGTGTTGACGGTTTTCGTTGTGATTGCCGCCCTCGCCCTTGTGTTGCAGGGTCTTGCAATGTTCGGCTTGTACAAGATCATGCAGCGCATGCAGGGGGAGGTTGCAAACATCCGGTCTGAAATGTCTGAACGAATCAACCCCCTGGCGGAGGCGCTGACAGGCATTGCCTCAGATGCGCGGGAACCTCTTCGCACGATCACGGCCGACCTGGCGGAGGTCACCCGCGTTCTGCGCGAGCGGGCCGGCAGCGTCGATGAAGTGATGGACGACCTTGTCGATCGGTTTCGGCTCCAGGTTATCCGCGTGGATAAGACCATCACCGACGTGCTGGAAAAGGTGGACAAGACCACAACCGTTGTCCAGCGCAACATCATTGGGCCGGTTTCGGAGGCCGCTGCTCTGCTGAAAGGCATTCAGGCCGGGCTCGATTTCTTCCTTTCAAGGCGGCGCGAAAGCCGCACAAGTGACATCCCGCAGGATGAACAGATGTTCATCTAGCGGATTGCTGCATATAACCAAGTTGTCAGGCTGAGCGAAGCATAGCCGCACACACAGCATTTGCCTGGAAAGAAATGCCCAATCCCTTCGCTGCGTTCAGGGCGGCAACCCATCGACTCTGTCGGTTTTCATTGGCTACATTACGCCAGGGCGCGCGCGGGAGGACATGTAATTCTCCTGTGCTGTCCGGTCCGAGGATGGCCGCGGTTGAGAGGGATGGGTTTGCGACGATTTACCTGCAGAACCGCCGATTGAATCTTCCGCATAAACATTCTCACGTAATAAACAGCGCTCCGGCAGATCACCAGGCCCTTGGCGCCGTGTCGGGATTCTCCGGAAACTTCAAGGGACTCGCCCTGTGATGCCGGCGGATCGCGTGGGAAAGAGGTTGATACGCCGTTCGTGCGCTTCGAGAGCAACTCCCGCCGTCGCGGTCTTCGCGCGCGCGCCCGTCCCGGGAAAAACAAAGACCAGGCTGATTCCGATGCTTGGCGCGAACGGTGCGGCGGAACTTCATCGCGCGCTTGTCTTTGACGCGCTGCATAAAGTTGGGAAGCTGAAGGCCCGGGCGGATCTTTACCTGTTCATCTCCGGTGGAGAATTTCCAGACGAAACCGTCCCCGGAGTCTTCGAGGTCCGACGGCAGCAGGGCCGCGAGCTCGCTCAGCGTCTCGATCGCGCATTCGCCGACCTTCTGGCGCGGCATCCACGTGCGATTATCATCGGAACGGATTCACCACAACTGCCTCCGTCCACGCTGCGGCTGGCGCTCGAAGAACTGCAAACAATGGATGCCGTGCTCAGTCCGTGCCCGGACGGGGGGTTTTATCTGATTGGCCTGCGGCGCACGGCGCGCGGTCTGTTCAACAGCGTCCGCATGGGAACCGGGTTCGCATTCCGTGACATGCTTGGCAACCTGCTCGCGCGCGGATTCTCGTGCTCGATGCTTGAACTGTACCCTGATATCGACCGCCCGCAGGATCTCGCCGCACTGAAGAAATCCCTGGCTGAAAATCCTGGCCTTCGCCGCCTGATGCCGCACACCCGGCAATTTCTCGCGAAAAGACCGAAGTAGATGTCATGTAACTGGAATAAGCAGTGTGATTCGGCGCGTCAATGTCGTGCTGAGCGAAGCAAAGCACTACAGTATTTGCCTGGGAAGAAACCGTGAGATTCCACTTTTGTTGACTGCCTCTATTCGAAAATCACCCTTTCGCGAAAGTCGGCGGAACCGCGAGAGGCGAAGTTCGAGAAGAGAACCGTTACCCGCAGTAAGTTTGCAGACGGCGACTGGGACCGCAGCCGCCGTCCGCAGCAGTCAGGTAATGAGAATTACCGGGTTGGGGTGACGCTGATGGTTTCCATCTGGGTTCCCGCGTGTTCATCCGCATTGCGCGCACTGATCAGCGCGCCCTTGGGGACCCCGAAGTAAAGGACTTGGCTGCGCGGACCAATGGTCAGCGACCGAACGAAGTGCTTTGTACCCCACGGGACACAGCCCAGCGAGATCTCATCATCGAAATTGGAAGCCGCTTGGCTGACCGCCATCCCCACAACCTTTATCTGAGGGTTGCTCTCGCCCTCTCTGGTGATGACCACAATAGGCACGCGGTCGGCCATCGGCCGAAGAGTCAGAGTGTATTTCCCCGGTTGAAGCTTCACGTTCCCCCACTGCGTGTGGAACGGCAGAGTGAAACGGCCCTGAAGTTCCTGCGCATTCGCCCGCCCGACCCCCACTGTTGCGGCCAGAGTTGCCAGGGCCAATAGTGTTGCCAGATTTCGGATTATTCTCATATCGCCAAACCTCCAGTCAAATTGCGGAGGTGCCACTTATCCTGCGTTGTGCCACGTTCTTTGTGCCACATTTGCTTCGCCTGGATTTGCCGGTGGACTGCCCCCAATATGTAAGGCGGAAACAGCGGCCGGAAAATGGGGACTGATTGAGAAATATTATTTCGTCTGCTGGTGGGATATAATAGTGCCAACACTTTGGCAGGTGTTCCGGGGAGAGGCTGAAGGGAAGGATTTGGGGCTGGCTCATCTTTACCAGACTGTAGAAGCGTGCGAATAATGCTCGCACTGCCGCTGTAATTCTGCGCCACCTTCGCCGCTTCAGATTTGTTTGCTCATCACCCTGCTGAAGCGGGGGAGGGGCTATGGGGGATCACTCCGCGGCGGAGGTTACCCGCCTTCTACAGGCCTGGAGCGATGGAGATGAAAGCGCGCTCCAGAAGCTTGCTCCGCTGGTTTATGCCGAACTCTATCGCCTTGCCCGGCGATATATGGCCCAGGAGCGCCCTGACCACACCCTGGACGCGACGGGACTGGTGCATGAAGCCTACCTGCGTCTGAGCGATGTTAAAGGTCTGAACTGTCGGAACCGCGCTCAGTTCATGGGCATGTGCGCGCAGTTGATGCGGCGCATCCTGGTGGACTTTGCCCGTTCGCACCGTGCAATTAAGCGGGGCAGCGGCGAGAAAAAGGTTTCGCTCGAGGATTCCGTCGTGCTGTCCAGACAATGCCCGGACCTCGAGGCACTCAACGATGCGCTGAACACGCTCGAGGCCATTGACCCGAGAAAGGGCCGCGTGGTTGAGCTGCGCTTCTTCGGAGGGCTGAGCGTCGAGGAGACGGCCGCTGTGCTGAATGTTTCGCCAGACACCGTCATCCATGACTGGAAGCTGGCGAAGGCGTGGCTGCGTCAGCAATTGACCCGAGGAAACCGTGAGAAATCGTGAAAGGTGAAAGCCGAGTGACAGAACCGTTGCATGCGTTTTTGTCCACTGTGCGCTGTGTGGCCATCGGCCAACGCACAGCGCAGAAGCCCGTGGATATGTTCGATCACGGCCTGCGCAACGTGTGTCGATCCGCGAATTCAAGGTGTTATACTAAAAAAATCGTGATCAGAAGACTTCTTGGGGCGCTCCTGGTGACGTCAGGCCTTTGGATTCCATTCCACGCGTCTTTCCTGTCCAAGTTGGGAATGGCCCAATGCCAGTCTGCGTGCATGCCCAGTTGCTGCATGCATGGAGGCATGTGCCCCATGATGGCCCGATATTCCCACCGTGAATTGAAATCATCAAAGCCAAGGCCGGCGGGCAAATCTCATTCCGCCGTTGGATGTTCCTGCTCGCTCTCCCATCCAGGTTCTTTTACGATTTCGCAGGCGAATTTCATTTACGCCCGCCCGGCGTATCGTCCCATTTCCAAACTGACGGTTTCGGTACGCGGGATCGGCAATGATTTCTTATTGGTCCCCACAGTTGATCCCAGCCTTCCTGACCCGCCACCCAAAGCGCTCTCCAGTTAGCAGCAAATTTCAAATCCCAATAGTTCGCGTGACGCCTGCGGGTCCCCGGGACCTGATGTGCACGGGGTGTGACTTGCCCCGGCGTGCCGTCACGCGCGCGTGGTGGAGGTGTTTTCGATTCCGCGCCAGGAGGGCTTATGAGGCGTATCCGGTTTTTTATCTTATTTGCGCTGGCTGTTTCTATCGCCGGGGTTGGGCGTGCGACCATATTCGGCAACGTACGCGGCATTGTTCACGACCCGCAACACCGGCCGATAGCGAACGCCGCAGTGACGCTTCGTTCCGCTTCGTCAGCCTGGGCGCAGACTCTTCACACGAACCCGAACGGTGAGTTCGAATTCAGCGCCGTTCAGGCGGGCAGTTATCTGATCTCCGTGAAGGCGCAGGGATTTCAGACGGCGCAGCAGTCAATTACCGTGAGTTCGGGCAGTGCTCCCATACTCCATTTCGCGCTTGAAATTGCGACGGCAAGGCAAAGCATCAGCGTCTCTGCCGCGCCGGAGGTGATCAACACCCAGGCTTCTGCATCTGAAACGACGATCGACAGCCAGAGAATTGCGCGGACCCCCGGGGCGGACCGGACAAACAGCCTTGCGATGGTCACAGATTACGTTCCAGGAGCCTACATGGTTCACGACCAGCTCCACGTGCGCGGCGGGCACCAGGTGACCTGGGAAGTGGACGGCGTTCCCGTCCCCAACACAAACATTGCCAGCAACGTGGGCCCTCAGTTCGACCCCAAGGATGCGGATTACATTGAAATGAAAACGGGTGGCTACTCATCCGAGTACGGCGACCGCACCTACGGCGTTTTCAACGTGATTCCGCGGACAGGGTTTGAGTACAACAACGAGGGGGAACTGGTCGCAAACTACGGAAACTACAACCAGACCAATGATCAGTTGAGCTTCGGCAGCCACACTGAACGCTTTGCCTGGTATGGAAGCTTTAATGCCAACCGCTCGGATCTCGGTCTGATGACTCCCGTTCCCCAGGTGATTCATGACATGAACAGCGGCCTCGGAGGTTTCGGGACGCTGATTTTCAACGCAACGCCTCAGGACCAGTTGCGGCTGGTGGCTTCCGTGCGCGGTGACCATTATCAGATTCCCAACACGCTCGACCAGCAGGAAGCGGGTATTCGCGATCTCGATCTCGAGCATGACCGCTTTGTGAACTTTTCCTGGGTCCACACTCTGGGTCCCGGCATGCTGCTGACCATTTCTCCCTTTTACCATTTCAACCGAGCGAATTTCGTGGGCGGGCCCAACGATACCCCTTTTATCCTGGACGACAATCGCGGCTCGCGTTATCTGGGCGGCCAGGCAACTCTGGGCATCGTTAAGGGCAAGCACAACGCCCAGTTCGGGCTTGAAGGATTTGACCAGCAGGACGAAACCTTCTTTGGCCTGCGGGCCGCGGAAACCGGCGGTCAGCCGCCCATCCGCCAGAAATTCAATCCCTCCGGCAATCTGGAGGCAGGATTCTTTCAGGACCAGTTCCAGGTTACTTCATGGCTGTCGCTTAACGGCGGGTTGAGGCTCACGCATTACGGCGGCCTGATTCAGGAAAACGGGGCCGATCCGCGCGTTGGGGCTGCGATCCGCGTTCCGCGCCTTGGCTGGGTCCTGCGCGGCTTTTACGGCCGCTATCTTCAGCCGCCGCCGCTGGACACCATCTCAGGGCCGCTGGAGCAATTTGCCTTGGAGCAGGGTGTTGTGTTCCTTCCCCTGCCTGCCGAGCGCGATGAGCAATATCAGGCTGGAATCACGATTCCTTTCCGCAGGTGGGTTCTCGATTCGGACGTCTTCCGCGCGCACGCGCGCAATTTCTTTGATCACGATGAAATCGGCAGTTCAAACATTTTCCTGCCGCTCACCATTCAGGGAGCGCGCATCGAGGGCTGGGAGACCACGCTGCGCTCGCCGGAGATTCTGGGCCACGCACAGTTGCACCTGGCATATTCGCATCAATTCGTGCAGGGTTTCGGCGCGGTCACGGGCGGCCTTACTGACTTCACTCCGCCGGAAGAAGGTCTGTTTTTCCTCGATCATGACCAGCGCAATACACTCAGTACGGTGCTTGCCACCAGCCTGCCTGGCCGCGCCTGGGCCACGGCGACCGTCGCCTACGGTTCGGGTTTTCTAAACGGCGACGGCCCTGCGCACCTGCCCGCGCACACCACATTGGGCCTCTCAGTCGGCAAATCGCTTGGCGAAGACTGGTCGCTGGCCGTGAACGCGCTGAACGTCACAAATCAGCGCTACCTTCTCGATAACAGCAACACCTTTGGTGGAACGCATTACGCCAATCCACGGGAGGTTTATGTTGAAATGCGCTACCACTTCCACTTTTAGCCGGTTGCTGAAATGACCCTCGGTCGTTGTCAGTCCGAGGGCTGATGCTTTTATCGCCCTGAGGTATCCACTTTGCTGCCAGTGGCTCGAGCAAAAGCAAATTCCTCGCCTCGCCCGGGAAGACGAATTCTGAGCCCCTATTCAGCACGCCGTCAGATCGTGTGCGGAAAAAGCCGAAAGCGCGGGCTTGGCGAACCTATAAGCCCGCCGAAGGAAATTTGATCCGGGGAAAGAAAGCGCGCCGCGGCAAAAAACTAATCGAGGACGCCCGAGATCCATCCGCCGCCGACAACTTCATCGCCGTCGTAAAACACGGCGGCCTGCCCGGGCGTGATGGCCCGTTGCGGCGTCAGGAATTCGACAACTGCTTCACCATTCGCGCATGCCTCGACGCGTGCCGCGGCAGGCACGTGTTTATTACGAATCTTGACTCGCGCCTCGAAGAGATCGCCTTCGTCAATCGGACGGATCCAGTTGACTTCACGCACGGTCATGCGCCGCTTCAGCAGTTCCTCGTTTGATCCGACCACCACGCGGTTGTGCGCGCGGTCAAGGCCGATGACGTAAAGCGGGGTCCCGGTAGCGATGCCGAGTCCCTTCCGCTGGCCCACGGTGTAATTGCCAAGTCCGCTGTGCTCGCCGACGACGCGCCCATCCGCGGTGACGACCTCGCCGTGCGTTTCTTCGATCTTCACACCCTGCTCGCTGAGATAAGCATCGATAAACCGCCGGTAATTTCCCGTTGGAACAAAGCAGATTTCCTGGCTGTCGGGCTTGTCAGCGACGGGAAGATTGCGGGCGCGGGCCATGGCGCGGACTTCCTGCTTGGTGAATTCTCCCAGCGGAAACAGCGTGCGCGCAAGCTGTTCCTGCGTCAGCCCGAAGAGAAAATACGACTGGTCCTTTGACGCATCGCGGCCGGCAAACAGGCGGTAGCGGCCGCTCGCAGGGTCGCGCACCACGCGCGCGTAGTGTCCAGTCGCCACGGCATCTGCGCCCACTTTGCGCGCGGTTTCAATAAATTCGGCGAACTTGATTTCTGTATTGCACAGGCTGCACGGAATGGGCGTCTCGCCCGCAAGATAGCTTTCGACAAACGGGCGCACGACGCCCTGTTCGAAGCGGTCTTCAAAGTTGACAACGTAATAGGGCAGCCCGAGAAAACCTGCCACGCGGCGCGCGTCATACACGTCATCGAGCGAGCAGCACCGTCCGGCCGCCCGCCCCGGTTCGCCTTCTTCGGCCCCAAGCAGCGCCGGCAGCCGGCGCTGGTTCCAGAGCTGCATCGTCATGCCGATCACGGCGGGAGCGCCGTCCGGCCCTGCGGACGAGTTCTTTTCTGCGAGCAGCGCCGCGGCCACGGAACTGTCCACGCCGCCGCTCATGGCGACTGCAATGGTCATGGGAATTGAATACTCAGCGCCCGGCAAGCGCCTTGGCCCCTGCAGGAACGGCGCTTGCAGCGTCTTTGTTATAGTACGGAGAAAGCGAGCGAAGCTGCTCGACCACGCGGGGAAGAACATCCAGCGTGTAATCGATGTCTTCCTCCGTGTTGAATCGCCCCAGGCTGAAGCGGATGCTTGAGCGGGCCTGCTCCGGCTTCAGGCCGATGGCCGTGAGCACGTGCGACGGTTCAACCGAACCGGAAGAGCATGCCGCGCCTGTCGAACACGCCACGCCGCGCAAATCCATGGCGATCACGAAGCCTTCGCCCTCGATGTAATCGAAGCTGATGTTCGTGGTGCCCGGCAGGCGGCGCGATCGATCGCCGGCTACGGCCGTGAAGGGAACGCCGGCAAGAATTCCGTTTTCCAGGCGGTCGCGCAGGGAGCCGACTCGCGCGCTTTCTTCCGCCATGTGTTCTCCGGCAAGTTCTGCGGCCTTGCCCAGCCCCACGATGCCGGGAACATTTTCCGTGCCGGGCCGCCGGTCGCGTTCATGGTGTCCGCCGTAAAGCAGCGGCCGCAGCAGCGTGCCTTTGCGCACGTAAAGCGCGCCCACGCCCTTCGGTCCGTGCAGTTTGTGTGCGGAAAGCGAAAGCAGGTCCACGCCCAACTGCTCAACGTCCACGGGAACCTTTCCAATCGACTGTACGGCGTCCGTGTGGAAGTAGATATCGTGCTCGCGCGCGATTCGCCCGATCTCTTCGAGCGGCTGGATCGTCCCAAGCTCGTTGTTCGCGTGCATCACGGAAATCAGCACGGTGTCTGGTCCGATGGCCTTTTCGACGTCGGCGGGATCGACAATTCCATTCGAACCGACGCGGACATACGTGACCCGCACGCCGCGCTTTTCAAGCGCTTTGGCTGTGTGCAGGATGGCGTGGTGCTCGATGGCAGTGGTAATAATGTGCTTTTTTTCGGCCCGCGACGCTCCGACAATGCCGAACAGCGCCGTGTTGTCGGATTCCGTCCCGCCGCTCGTAAAAACGATTTCATTCGGGCGCGCGTTCAGCAGGCGCGCAACCTGCTCGCGGCTTGCCTCCATGGCGGACTTGGCGCGCTGGCCGTACCAGTGGATCGACGACGCGTTGCCGTAATCGTCGAGGAAATACAGCTTCATCGCCTCAAAAACTTCGGGCGCAACCTGCGTGGTTGCGTTGTTGTCCAGATAAACCCTTCGCATCCAGGATTCACACCATCCGCGTAAATAGCGGAAGCTGCAATCACCTTGAGAGTAGCCCACCGCGGCGCACGAAGTCAACCGACGCCCGGCGCTATGATTGCGCCCTTCGGAGTTTCCCGCGTCACCCTGCCTTGTGATGCCGGTCATAGGAGCGGAAGGGCGGCGGCGTTAGGGTGGGAGTGGGGAAAAATCCGGAGCTCGAAAGGAAGGTGACGTATGTTTGCAAGAATCGTCCGAACACCTCTCAAGCCCGAGGCGCGGGATGGTTATAGCCGAGCCATCGAAAGCGAGATCATGCCGATCCTGAGGAGATTCCCCGGGTTCATGGGGGAATTGAATATGATCTCCACGGACAGCAAAGAAGGAGTCGGCATCAGCCTGTGGGACAGCAGGGAACATGCCGAGGAGTACGAAAGAAAGTCCTACGGCGAAGTCCAGAAGGTGCTGGAGCGGTTTGCAGCTACAAAGCCCGAGGTGCGCACGTTTGACGTGACCTATTGGACCGTCGAGAAAATCCGGAAAGCGGCCTGAATCCGCGCTGCCGCATGCGGATGCCAAACACGTCATGCTGAGCGGAAGCCTGGGGAATGACGCCCGGTGACCACTTCGCGATGACGGATGCCTTCAATCACCGCTCAGCATGATGGTCCTGCTCCCGGCCCCGCCTGCACAACGCGAAGAAAGCAGATTCAGCCATAAAGCCCTGTTCTTTATGACTCGCCGAAATCGATCATCTTGGGCTTGAGGCGGAAGCCGCGTGTCGAGACCGCAATATACGTCAGGCCGATGGCGAACCAGATGCCGCCCACGGTTTTGGCGACAATGTTCAGGTTCCACCAGATGAGCGCGCAGAAAGCAAATCCCACGAGCGGCAGAATCGCGTCTCCGAGGATGCGCCTGCGGTTGTTGCCGCGCAGGACGATTGAGAAGTGCCAGAAGGTCGAAAGGTTGACGCCCATAAAGGCCAGGAACGCGCCGAAATTCAGGAGTTCGGCGGCGTGCTCGTAAGCATTGCCGATGTAATTCAGCGAAACCGCGCCAACATAGGCTATTAAGCCGATCAGGAGAATGTTGTACGTGGGAGTGTTCGTTTCGCGGTGCAGATGGGCGAAAAACCTGCGGGGCAGCACGCCGTCGCGCCCCATGCCGAACAGCAGGCGCGCCGCTCCGAGGCCGCCCGTGAGGCCGCTGCCGAGCGCCGCCAGCACAAGAATCGCTCCCATGGCCTGAAAGAGCGGCATTCCTCCCACCCGCCGGCAAACGTCCATGAACGCCGTCTCAAGATTGGCAAAGGTGTGCCAGTTCGGCCACACCCGCTGCCCGAGATAAACTTCAACGCCGCTGAAAATCCCCGTCAGGAAGCAGACGAGCACCGTCGCCAGCAGAACATTGCGCTTGGGATTTTCAACGTCTTCGGAAAGCGTGGTGATGCCGTCAAAGCCGATGTAGGTGAGCGCGGCGAAAGAAGTTGCCATCCAGATCTGGTGGCCATTGAACGTGTTCGGATCATAGAAAGGCTGCGTTGAAAAAAGGCTGCTCCAGCCGCCCGTATGGAAGAGGAAGTGAACAGCGAGATAGAGAAATGCGCCAATGACCACGCACATGGAAATCAGCAGCACTTTGTTCGCACGCGCGGAGGTCCTGATGCCGCGCAGGTTGAGCACCGTGATAAATCCCGCCACCAGCAATGCGGCGACGGGGAAAGGAACCTGCGGAACATAGCGGCTGTGGATGGCGACGGCGATCCAGATGGTGTTGATCAGCGGCTGGAGGATGTAATCGAGCAGCATCGCCCAGCCGATCAGGAAGCCGAGATGCGGGCTGAGGGCCTTTCCAACATAGGTGTAGGCTGACCCCGCGGAAGGATAAACGGCCGCCATGCGTCCGTAACTGAACGCCGTGATCATCATGGCAAACATGGCGATCAGGATGGTGGTGACCGTGTGCCCGTTGGAGAGCTTCTGCGCCACGCCAAAAAGCGGAATGGGGGCCGTGGGCTGGATGAGCACCAGGCCGTAAAAGACCAGGTCCCAGAGCGTCAGGACCCTTCGCAGCCTTAATTGACCTGCTTCTGCTGTGGTTGTATTTCCTGCCATATTTCTTACGTATGACCCCAGGTTCGATCTGCCGTTTCCGGCACGCTACTGGACCGGACACGAACAAGCGTGATTTGGGAGAATAACGGCGAGCGCACGGAAAGTAAAGCGGAAAAGATGCGGCGAAATGGTAAATGCATCTTCCCGGACAGCCGGTTTCGAATCGGGCGGCAAAGGAAAAGAAAATCTCTCCATTGAATTCCAATCCGACGCGACAAATGCAAATTGACACGCCGCTCGCAGAGGCATATAACTCTGCTACAGCCTGTGGGTAGCAGGCGCGCTAATACTTCATCGATTGAAGGAGTCGTTGTGAGAACCGTTTTCGGCCGCGGCATTCCTAAGTCGGTGCATGCCATCCTGAGCGTAGCGAAAGGCCTCGGCAGTTCGCACGGCGCAACCTGCCCGGGTGATACTTCGGCATCAGTTGGCGCGGCGCATTGCCGTTCGACCCGCGCGGCGCGGATGGGCAGACTGAGTTTGCTGCGGGCCTTCACTGTGCTGCTGGTATTTTTCGTGCCTCGCACGGCGCCGCTTGCCGCTCAAACGGCTGCGGGAGTTCCAATCTATCTTGATCCGAAGCAGCCAATTGAGCGGCGGGTGGACGATCTGCTGAGGCGGATGACGCTGAAGGAGAAAGTGGGCCAGCTCAATCTGCCCTGCGTTTATGTGGACGAACTGGGCAAGACGATTCCCGAAAAGATGGAAGCCTGTCGGCGGTTTGCGGCCGGAACTTATACGAGCGAGATCGGTCCGGGCTGCGGGTTCTTCACGCTGGCGGACACGATTCTGCACAAAGGCGTCAGGCAGCAGGTGGATTACTTTAATGAGCTTCAAAAAATCGCTCTCACCCAAACGCGCCTGAAGATTCCGCTGCTCGAGGACGAGGAAGGCACGCACGGAGCGATGTTTCCGGGCGCGACGGTCTTCCCGGAAGGGCTGGCCATCGGCAGCACGTTTGACATGCCGCTGGTGAAAGCGATCTATGCGGCGGCGGCGCAGGAAGCGCGCTCGGTAGGGATCCATGTGCTTTCGACGCTGGTACTGGAACTGGACCGCGATCCGCGCATGGGGCGCAATGAGGAAGCCTACACCGAAGACCCCTATCTTTATTCGCGGATTGCGGAAAACATTGTGCGCGGGGCGCAGGGTTCGAACATCGATGCGCCGGACAAGACGATCGCGCTGATGACCGATTTCCCGACCCAGAGCGAACCCGCGAGCGGGCTGGAGCGCGGCGCCATTGAGCTCTCCGAACGCGCCCTGCGCGAAAACTTCCTGCTGCCCTGGATCGCGGCATTCCGGGCGGGGGCGCTGGGCGTAATGGCCGGTTACCCGGAAATCGACGATGTGCCGGAGCACTCGTCGGTGAAATGGAATGACACGATCCTGCGGCACGAGTTGGGATTTAAGGGAATCGAGGTGAGCGAAGGCGGGGGCTTCGGAACGCTGATTTATGAAGACATTGTTCCGACGCAGAAGGAAGCCGGCGCGCTGGCGCTGCGCGCAGGGGTTGATCTGGATATTACCTATGAGCCGGCGTACATGGGCCCGTTGATTGAGAACGTCAGGGAAGGGAAAGTGCCGATGGCGCTGGTGGACCGGGCCGTGCGGCGCGTGCTGGAGGCCAAGTTCCGGCTGGGGCTGTTCGAGCATCCGTATGCGGAGTTGGCGCGGGCCGAGCGCGTAGTGCATTCGAGGGAACATCAGGAACTGGCGCTCGAGGCCGCGCGGGAAGGCATTGTGCTGCTCAAGAATGAAAACGGTCTGCTGCCGTTGAAGAAGAATCTGAAGTCGATCGCGGTGATCGGGCCGAATGCGAACGACGCCCAAAATCTGGTGGGGGATTATGCGCCTTCGGTGATTCTTCAACCGATGAAGACGATATTGGATGGAATCAAGGGGAAGGTGTCACCGACAACACGCGTGCTCTACGCGAGGGGCTGCGCGGTGAACGACCAGGACCGGAGCGGGATCGCGGCGGCGGTGGACGCGGCCCGACATGCAGAGGTGGCGGTTGTGGTGGCGGGCGAGCAGGCGCGGCGGGAAGGAAATTCCAACCGGGCGTCGCCGACTGATGGCGAAGGGTACGATGTGGCCAGCCTGGATTTGACGGGCGTGCAGGAAGACCTGGTGCGGGCAGTGGCCGCAACGGGGACGCCGACCGTGCTGGTTCTGATCAACGGGCGGCCGCTTTCCGTGCGCTGGGAAGCGGAGCATCTTCCGGCCATCGTTGAAGCATGGAACCCGGGCGAAGCGGGCGGCGAGGCGGTGGCGGACGTTCTCTTCGGTGATTACAACCCAAGTGGGCGGCTGGCGATTACGATTCCGCGCAGCGTGGGGCAATTGCCGGTCTATTACGATTACAAGCCGTCAAAGGCGTACTGGATCGGCGAAGGTTGGACGCACCACCGGGGCTATGTGGACATGCCCGGCACGCCGCTCTACCCCTTCGGTTACGGGCTGAGTTACACACAGTTTCAATACAGCAACCTTCGGATCGATCCGCCGGAGATTTATTCGCAGGGCGAGGCGCAGGTCAGCGTGGATGTCGAGAACACGGGCAAGCACGCCGGGGTGGAAACGGTGCAGCTTTATCTCCATGAGCGTTACGCTCCGGTTTCGACGCCGGTGAAGCAGCTTCGGGGGTTTGAGCGGGTGGCGCTCGAACCGGGCGAGAAGAAGACGGTCACCTTCAGGATCGGGCCGGAGGATTTGCAGTTGCTCGACCGCAACATGCACTGGGTGGTCGTGCCGGGAACGTTTGACATCATGATCGGAAAATCATCGGCGGATATCGTCCTGAAGGGCTCGCTTGAGGTGAAGGGCTCGGGCGGCCTGGCCGGCTATGAATAAACAGCGGGAAACGGAAAGACCCGGGCTGCCGATGGGAGTCTATGTCAAGAGTATTCTTTCAGTTCAGGATGTTTCCTAAAGTTAAACATAAGGGGCGTAGTGATAATGGCTAACCTTCGATTGTCCTTGTTTCGTCTTTTTGTTGTATTAGGAACGACTCTCCTCCTGATGCTACCTTGCCGCCGTGCCAGCGCGGCTGCATTAATGGCCGGCGTTGCTAAAGTTGATATTACTCCGCCAGTGGGTACGCAGATGTGGGGCTACTTTAATCGTCTGAAAGGTGCGGAAGGGACGATTGATCCGCTCTATGCCCGCGTACTGGTCCTCGAAGCCGGCGGTCAACGGCTGGCATACGTTGATTTGGATCTGGGGCGGACGTTCGGGCCCGCCTCGCTCGATCGGTTGCGCGCTGTCGCGAAGCAATCGAGCGGCATCGATGATCTGATTGTCCAGGCCACTCATACCCATGCGGGACCGGTCGTGATGGATGTTTATCCTTCAGGAACGCCGGCATGGGAAACGGCAGCCCTGAACAAAATCGAGAAGGCTATTCGCGAGGCGCAGGAGCATGCTGTGCCAGTCCGCATTGGGACAGGCTATGGAAAAGCTTACATTGGATACAACCGACGGAGGCTTAATCCTGATGGCACGGTCACAATGCTGTGGAACAACTCCGCCAGAGTGCCCACCTGGCCGGTTGATCCTACGGTTGCAGTGCTGCGAATCGATAAGATGGACGGCGAGCCACTCGCCATCCTCGTCAATTATGCCTGCCATCCCGTAACTTTTGGATCAGACAACCTGCGGTTCTCAGCGGACTTCCCGGGCGTGATGTGCAAGGTTGTTGAGGAAGCGTTTGACGGCAAGCCGCTCGCATTCTTCATGCAGGGCGCACCGGGGGATATCAACGTGTATGACGCGGGAACTCCGGTGACGCAGGATGTCATTGGCCGGCGCGACTGGGCCGGTGACACCCTTGGCAAAGCCGCTGCTGTCGTGGCCAAGAGAATCCAGACGCACGCTGATTCCGATGCCGCCATTGACTTTGCAGAAGACGCCTTGACGGTCCGCTTGAGGTGGGACCCGGCGGAGTACCGCAAGGAAGTGATGCGCGAAGTCAGCCCCGAGGCTTTCAATATCTTTGCTCCACCCATCCAGGAGATTATGCAACTGCCGGTGACAACAGTTTTGATTGACCGGAAAATCGCGATGATGGGGGTTCCCGGTGAACCGTTCGTGGAATTTCAGATGGGCTGGCGCGAGCGCTGTCCTTTGCCCGACTGTTTTTTCCTGGGGTACACGAACGGCTACTACGGTTACTTCCCCACAATTCAGGCCGCGACAGAAGGAGGTTACGGCGCCGCTAATGCAACCACCTGGGTGCAGGTAGGGACTGGGGAACGCATGGTGGACCACGCCTTGGTTACTCTGTACAAAATGCTCGGACTTCTCCAGGACACGCCCAAGTCAGACTGGAAGTGAATCCGGCTCATACACAGGAGATGCTTCATGATATACTTGCTCGGTGCGGGTAAAATATTCCTGCATATGTAAAAATTCCTGTCCGCGGTTCGGCCGGCCGCATGCCGGGTAGAAACCTGCCATCGCAGGTCGGGCAGGGACCACAGATTACTGTGGTCGAGAAGGCCGTCGAAAGCGGGGGTAATTCAGCGGTAGAATGCCAGCTTCCCAAGCTGGACGTCGCGGGTTCGATCCCCGTCCCCCGCTCCAAACCTCCCTAACTGTAGAATCCCAGGTAATTCAGCACCGTACGGATCGCATGCTGGACCGGTCCGTTGGGGTCTGTGATCCAATCAGTGCTCCACTCGTAAGACTGGACCCATGAATCCTTCTGGGTCCATGCCACTCGAAGTCGTGGCCAGCATAAGAGCGAGATCGCCGAGGGCTGTCCATTGAGGCCGCTCAATCTCGATGGCGGATGCTCTGGCAGATTCTGGCCGAAGGGATAAACTGTTTGTACTGTTTCGATGGCATAGTCCCAGCAGGCACGCGCCATCCTCACCTGTGATTCGTAATGGGTCTGGTTTTGGTAAGGGCTTGTCCATAAAACAGATGGAGGAGGGTCAGGCCGGAGCCGCTTGACCGGTCGGATAGATAAAATCACGAAGACGACCACGAGTACGAGCGAAACGAAGAGCCATCCTCGTCCATGGCGTGTTGGGATATCATCGGTAGGCGCCGTTCCATACATGTCACCTATCACGGAATATCGTTTGTCCATCGGATCACCCGATTCCAGGGAACAAATGGAACGTGGAGCTTATTGGGATAATTTATCTTGATTCCCGGAACCTTTGGCCACTCTATCTTTTTGCTTGTATGGCTGGAGACCAGCCCGGCGCCACTTGCGGAAGGCGTACCAGGCGTCTGAGGGTTTCGAGAGCCGTCTTCCAGACAGCCTTACCTCACTCATTCCGCACCCCCGCCGGTGGCTGATGACTTTCGGGAAAACTGCTGGTCATATTAGCCGCTTCGCCAACTCCTGCCCCCAGTTCAGCAAGCGAAACCAGAGAGCGCTGACTGTTGCGTTAGACTTGATGCTGAGGAATCAAGCACGATAGATACCAAACCCCACGTGGCTCTGATTTGGAGTTCCACCGTAGAACGCGGCCCTCAAAAAGGCAAGGTCCGGCGCGGCCTTCCAGGCATCTGGTACCTAGGAACGTTAAGAAGGCCTTTTCTATAGACGCTAATTGTGATAGCTTTTCACCTTGCATTCGTCAGAAAACGTCAACTAGAGGTCATCAATAGAAATGAAACGATCAATTGCAATCGCATTGGCAGGGGTTATCGTGTGCGCGCTGGCAGCTTCCTGGAGCACGAGCAGTTATGCGGGCCCTCCGCGCACAGGAAAGTGGGTTCCGTTGTTTAATGGCAAGAATCTGGATGGATGGCAGGCGTACGGGACGGAAAAGTGGGTCGCTGATCACGGGACGATTTTAGGCGAGAGCACCAGCGGGAAATATGGCTACCTGTTGACTAAGAAAGAGTATAAGAACTTTGATATTCGCCTTAAATTCAATTGTACCTCGGAAGGCAACAGCGGATTGTTCTTCCATTCGCGGATTACTGGCGAGAACCCTAAATGGGGGCCGGACATAGTGGGCTTGCAGGCAGAGATCGATCCCGCCCGACATACCGGAGGAATCTATGAGAGTGGCGGCCGCGGCTGGGTGGCCCTGCCGACTGAAGCGGGAGAAAAGGCAATCAAGCCCGTCGGCGAGTGGAACAGCATGGAGGTGCGCGTAGAAGGCAATCACATCGTCACGCACCTGAACGGCGTTCAGATTGTTGATTACACCTATACGCCTGCGAAATATACTGACGGGCATATCGGTCTCCAGATCCATACGGGCGAGCATGGATTCCGGATCCGTTTCAAGGACATCGAAATCCAGACGCTTCCGTAGGCAGAAGATTCCGCAAGGATCCGACACCACTCGAAAGAGCGGTGAATTCAACCACAAAAAGGATGAGGAGATGAAGAATAATCGGAGAGATTTCCTGAAACTATCAACGGCAGCGGCCCTGACGGCTGCCGGATTCAGCGGAGCAGAGAAGGCCTTTTCGGCTGCTGGAGCGGTGCCGACAGGCGGTGCTTCTGCCTCGCCAGTCCCTGCCCCTGCACCACCGCGTGGCTACGAGCCATTCGCACTCGGGATTATCACAGGGATAGGGAAAGACCCGGAAGCGGCCATGGCCAAAGTGCACAGCCTTGAGATGCACACCTGCCAGATCGATTGCGACCTCATGGATGACGAAACGATCGAGCGCCTCCAGGCGGCCTTGGATAAGTACAAAATCGTAGTCACGGCCATGGGAACAGACGGACCCGGGCCCTACATCTACAACTTTTATGATGGACCGTTAACGCTGGGTTTGATCCCACGCACGTATCGCGCGCAGAGAATCGAAAAGCTCAAGAAGTTTTCAGACCAGGTCAAGAAACTGAATGTCCCGGCCATCCGCATCCATGCGGGCTTTATTCCCGAGGACCCCAACACTGAGCTTTACTGGGAGTCGGTGGAAGCACTGAAGGACGTTGTCAGCTACTGCAAGAAGAACGGCCAGGACTTTCTGTATGAAACAGGAACGGAAACCCCGATTACGCTGTTGCGGGCGATGAAGGACATCGGCCTGGACAACCAGGGCGTGAACCTGGATACCGCCAACCTGATCCTCTATGACAAAGCGAACCCGTTGGACGCTCTGGATATTCTTGGCCCCTACGTAAAAAACACGCATGCCAAGGACGGGTTATACCCAACCAACCCTCGCGAGCTGGGCAGGGAAGTGGCGATCCCTCACGGGAAAGTTGACTTCCCAAAGATCATTGCAAAGCTGAAGGAACTGAACTACCAGGGCCCGATTACGATCGAGCGTGAGATTTCCGGCCCGCAACAACTGGAAGACGTCAAAAAGGAGAGGGACTATCTGAAGAAGTTAATCGAGTCCTAGCGGAGCGGCCATTGCTTCACGATTCAAAAGGCTGCTGTGCTGCCTTGATGTGTACGCAGGAGGAGGAGCTGCCGGCCGCGATGACTTATTAACCAAAGGAGGGAAAGAGCGTGAACGAAGATTCCACAAAGAAAATTGGGCGCAGGGAATTCATGGGCACGGCAGCGGCCGCGGCGTCATTCATGATCATGGCTCCGCAACTGGTGCGCGGGACGGCGGCCAACTCGGCGCTGCGCGTCGGCCTGCTCGGCTGTGGCGGCCGCGGCACTGCGGACGCAGAGTACTTAATCGAAACGGGCAAGGCTCGCCTGGTGGCGCTGGCCGATCTTTTTCAGGACCAACTCGATAAAGCGAAGGCGCATTTTGACAAGTTCCAGCAGGCGAAGGGCATTCCGGCGATCGAACGATCGCTGATGTTCCGCGGCCCAAACGCCTACCAGGAGATTTCTCACTCGAAGGAAGTGGACGTCGTTGTGATTACCACACCTCCCTACTTCCACCCGCAACATCTCGCCGAAGTCGTAACAGCGGGAAAACATGTGTATTGTGAAAAACCGGTGGCCGTTGATCCGCAGGGGTGCGTTTCAGTGCTCGATTCAGGCCGTCGCGCGCAGGGCCGTCTGAGCCTTGAAGTCGGGTTCCAGCTTCGCAACGCTCCGCCTTACGTCGAGCAGGTGAAGCGCATCCACGAGGGCGCTCTGGGTGAAATTGTTTCCGGGACGGGGCACTATTTCTCGGGATACATTGAGCGTCCGAAGTGGCCTGGTGCCTCAGAAGACGAGCGAAGAATCCGCAACTGGGTCCACTACCGGATCCTCTCCGGGGACATTATCGTCGAGCAGAACATCCACGTGATTGACGTGTGCAACTGGATCATGCAGGCGCATCCCGTGAAAGCGTCGGCATCAGGAAGCAACAAATATCGCCCGGACAAGGGAGACTGCTATACAAATTACAGCGTGGTGTTCCATTACCCCAACGGCGTCAGCATGACGTTCGGGTCCACTCAATTCAACCAGGGCTGGTGGGACGTAGGATGGCAGTTCTTCGGCACCAAGGGTGTTTCCGAGGCGCACTATAACGGGCCGGTTGCCATCTACGGAGAGAATGCCTGGAAGTATGGAGAGGGTGCTTCGCAGGCCGGGGGCGGCGAGTTCTCCGCTGCCGGAGTATTCCATGGCAACCTCGACCAGGCGGACCCGGACAAAAAAATGTCCTTTGTTAACAGTATTCTCAACAATCAGTTCCACAATCAGGCCGAGCAGGGAGTGGAATCGGCCCTGAGTTGCATGATGGCGCGACAGGCGGCATATACGGGTGAAGTCGTCAGTTATGAGCAGGTCGCCACGTCCGGCGAGCAGTGGGATGACGAGATCGACCTCAGTCAGTTTGCATGAGCCAGCGACGGAAAGGAAATACTGATGAGCAACGAAACATCGCGGCGCGATTTTCTGAAGATAAGCGTTGCCGGAGCGGCGGCGCTCGGAGGTTTGCCTGCCGGATTGGCGAAACCGGCTCCCCAGGGGGGCGGCAAGCTTGTTCTTGACAAGGGCCTCGTGTACAGCATGCTTCCGGAAAATCTGAGCGTGGCAGACCGCTTCAAGCTGGCGCGCGATACGGGGTTCAAAGTTGTGCAGGCCCCAACGACGCCGGACCAGCGCGAGGCCGAGGAGTTGAAGAAGGCGGCCGATGCGGCCGGCATCCGCATCGACTCTGTTATGAACATGGCGCACTGGAAGTATCCGTTATCGTCGTCTGATCCCGCAGTGGTGCAGAAAAGCATGGACGGAATGCGAACGTCGCTGCACAACGCGAAGCTGTGGGGTGCGGATGCCGTGCTCCTGGTACCGGCCGTCGTCAACCCGCAGACCAGCTATCACGAAGCGTGGGTGCGATCGCAGAAGCAGATCCGCGAGTTGATTCCCCTGGCTGCCGAATTGAAAGTCGTGATCGCCATCGAGGAGGTCTGGAACAAGTTCCTGCTGAGTCCGCTTGAAATGGCACGATATGTTGATGAGTTCCGAAGCCCGTGGGTGAAGGCCTGGTTTGACGTGGGCAACGTTGTGCTTTACGGCTACCCGCAGGATTGGATTCACACTCTTGGAAAGCGCATCGTCAGGATACACTTGAAGGATTTTAAGGTTGACCACAGTTGCTTCGAGTGGGTGGACCTCGGGGACGGCGATGTGATGTGGCCGGCGGTCCGGCAGGCACTCATTGCCACGGGCTATTCCGGGTCGGCAATCTGCGAACTCGAGACCGGAGACGAAGCTTACCTGCGCGACCTTAGCAACCGCATTGACCGGCTGCTCATCGAGGGATGAGCCTTTTACCCGATTGCTGAAAAACGTCACGTGCTCCGTCGTTTTTCGTTCCCGGACGGGACGGGGCGAACCACGGAGGGGTTTTCAGCAAGCTGCCAGGCCAGGATATCAGCAAGGCTGGGGAAAAGCACGGGAAACCAACCTCATCTTGGAACGGAAACTAATCTGTTTATACAGGGCGACCCACGGTCCGTCCATTAATTTGAGCCCTTCCGATAGATATCGAAACCCAAGAAAGAACTTGACAAGCTTTCGTTAATACAGTTATATTCTCCGCCGTCAGGTAGTTATAGGGTCACACCTAAATGTTTCACTGTTAACTGGGACTAGGCCAATTCAGTAGTCAGCGAGGCCGGTCCATGCGTCTTCTTGGGGTCCTCTCAAATCACAAATGTTCAATTTTAGGGAGGTGCAATACATGCGATTTCGGGCTGTATCTCGATTCGCACTATGGCTCGTTGCAATCGCCGCTATCGGCCTCGGCTTTAATCAGCGGCTGAATGCGCAGGTCCTCTACGGCTCCGTTGCTGGAACAATCACCGACCAGACCGGCGCGGTTGTGCCCGGGGCGGCAATCACGATCGTGAATGATAATACGGGGCTCACCCGTAGCACCACCGCGGGAGCGGCTGGTGATTACACCATCATCGACCTTCCTGCCGGGACATACACCCTCAGCGTTACGGCGCAGGGGTTCAAGCCCGTCAAGCAGACCGGCATCCGCATTACGGTCGGTTCTGTCAATCAGCAGAACGTTCAGCTTTCCGTCGGTGCTGTGACGCAGGAAGTTACTGTTTCGGGATCTGCTGCGGTTTTGCAGACGCAAAAGGCGGACGTCCACACCACCATCAGCAGTTACGCGGTGCAAAACCTGCCGCTCAACGTCTATCACAATTTCCAAAGCATTGAGTTGCTGTCGCCAGGGGTCGTTTCCCTCTCAGCTATTCAAAACAACTATCCGAATTCTCTCGCTGACACGCCGGACCGTTCCCTTGCCATCAACACGAACGGGTTGCCGCAGCACATCAACACCTCGCGCGTGGACGGCGCCACGGACGTGTTTCTGTGGCTGCCTGATCATATGGTGATCGTCCCGCCGGCAGCGACTGTTCAGGAAGTCAACGTCCAGACTTCGAACTTCAACGTTCAAAAGGGATTGACCGCCGGTGCGGCCACGGACGTGATCACCAAGTCCGGAACGAACCAGCTCCATGGTCAACTCTACGGCTATCACACCGACGCGGCGCTTGATGCGCAAAATGCGCTTGTGCACACTCCCAGCGGCAAGGCCCCCAAGAATATCCAGAACAACGACGGGGCGGCCGTTGGCGGCCCGATTGTTAAGAACAAAGTGTTCTTCTTCGGAAACTGGGATGGATTTTTCCAGCGCCAGAACGCGGCAAGCCAGCACCTGATTCCGCCTACGGATATGCGGGGTGGGGATTTTCAGAGCTACCTAGGCCAGCAAGTTTTTGACGCAAATGGTAACCCGATCATGGTTTGCACCAGCAATGCCAACGGTCCTGGCGCAGGGCCAATGGTTCCGTTGCAGGAAGGAATGATCTTCGACCCGGTAACCGGCGATCCCAATACGGGTGCGGGGCGATGCGCTTTTCAGAATAATGTCATTCCCTCGAACCGAATCTATCAAGGTTCATCCAACTTCTGGCAACTTATGACCGGCTATACCCCGAATTCCACATTCGGGCAACCGTTCACCGAGAACACCTCTTACAATGATGTCCGCCTGCGTAATCAGGCCTGGAATCGCAACATTTACACCGGCAAGGTTGACTACAACATCAGCGACCGCCAGACCCTCTGGGGGAAATACACGCTCCAGAAGGCGCGGCTTACTGATGCCAACGATTACGGAGTTGCCGGGCAGGGCAGCGGCACTGGAGTTACCGACGATACAGCCCAGACAGTGACCATCGGCCACACCTGGACCGCAAAGTCGAACATGGTGCTGACAGGCCATCTCGGTTTCACACGCATGGGCGAGCACAACCAGACGGCCGACTTCGGTAAGAATTACGGCCAGACGGTGCTGGGTCTGGTGGGCAGCAATACCCCGACCAACGACCCGCGGTACAGCGGTATGCCTGGAATTGCGATGAGCGGTTGGACGACACTCGGAACCAGCCAATCGTGGGAACCCGTTTGGCGGAACGACTGGCAGTTGACGCTCGATGAAAACGCAACGTTGATTAAGGACAAGCATACGATTGTGTTCGGGTTCGACGCGGCCCACAACCACATGAACCACTGGCAGCCGGAAATCGTCTGCTGTCCGCGCGGCTATGTGGCTACAGGCCAGTACAACACTTTCCTGGATCTGAACGGCGACGGCAGCGCGGCGACCGTGTATGATGCCAATGGAAATAAGCTCGGCTTCAACCCGGCGCCCTGGAACAGCGTGGCCGCTTTTGATCTCGGCTTAGCCAACGACGTCCAAAACGGCCAGCAGTTCATCAAGGCCACCAACAAGGACTGGCAGGAAGCGCTCTACATTGGAGATACATACCGGATCACTTCCAAACTCACGATCGATGCTGGACTCCGGTGGGAGTATTTCCCTCTCATCACTCGCGATGGCGTCAGCAAGTTCGAAGTTTACGACGCCTCTACGAACCAATTGTTCCTGGGCGGGCTGGGGAACCACGATACGCACCTCAACAACACCCCGCTGGGAGTAACCAGCAGCAAGAAGCTGTTTGCCCCGCGTCTGGGAATTGCCTACCAGCTCAACGACAAAACAGTCATCAGGACTGCGTACGGAATCACCTACGATACGCTGCCCCTTGAACGGCCGCTCCGTGGCTTCTGGCCTTACACGATCGGAGCGAACAACTTCGTTTCCATCCCGGGAGTCAGCAGCGCCGTTACGCAGTACATCCCGTACGCAACCTTCAATGCGTCAAACAACACAGCGAACAACATTCCCGGTTCGCCCGCGACGTATCCATCAACAGGGCTTTTTGAAGGTGTTCCTGTCATTCAGGGCCCGACTGGATTTTCGTCGGGCGTGCTTACGCCTCCCGGCAACGTAACCATTGGCACGCTCGCGCCAGGCGAGTTCAAGCGTGGCTACGTGCAGTTCTGGAACTTCACGGTTGAGCGGAAGCTGCCGGGCGACATCCTGTTGAATGTGGGTTACGTTGGAAATCACCTGGCCCACCAGTTCAACGGCCGTCAGGTCCAGGCTGCTCCACTCGGCTCAGGTACTCTCGGACAGCCGTTGCGCGCAGCATTTGGCCGTACTGCGGACACGTATCTCTTCAACGGCTACCTGGATTCCCACTACAACTCGTTACAGGTTTCATTGAACCGTCAGGCGACCAAAGGGCTCTTCCTTCAGGGCGCTTACACTTACTCGAAAGTGATCGGCTACATGGACGACGAAGGATGGGAAAACGGCCTGTATTTCAACTGCCCGGCCAACTCTCTGATGCCTCAGGGCTGCCAGGGATTGAACCGGCACACATTAGGCTTCGACCACACCCACGTGCTATCAATGGCGTTCATTTACAACCTGCCTTTCGGGGCCGGCCAGAAGTGGGCCAACACTGACAAGACTGCCAGGGCGGTCCTTGGAGGCTGGCAGGTGAACGGCGTCCTGACCGGCATTTCGGGTTCTCCTCTTTACCCGAGCCAGACCAGCAGTTTCCTGAACACTCCGTGGACCAGTCAGGTTCCGGACTATTCGGGGACCCTTAACATGATTAAGGGAACAGGCCCCGGCCAACTGTGGTTCAACACGACGGCCCTTGTGCCAGTAGAAGACGTCCGGATTGGTAATTCCGGCCGCGGGCTTTCCTGGCTGCGAGGACCCGGCTTCGCGCAACTCGACCTCAGCCTCTTCCGGAACTTCAAGATCACAGAACGGCTTGGCTTGAAAGTTCGGGCAGAGACGCTCAACTTCACCAACACTCCGCACTGGTACAACCCGAGCGGGTATTGCACAATTACAACCGTCGGTGTCTGCGGCGGGAGCCTTGGGCAGATCACGAGTTCGTTCGGGCCGAGGATCTTCCAGATCGGAGCAGAGGTGGACTTCTAAGGACGCAGCAGGGACGGCATATGGGTCGTCTCTGCACGGCCAAGGTTTAACCTGATGTACCAACTACGGCGGGTGGAGATCTCAAAATCTCCACCCGCTTTCTTTTTGCTCTTGAATATTGTTTCGGGAAGGGTTCGACGATTACTGTTTGAACCGGGCTGCGCTTGCAATCCAGGCGCTGTTCCTCTCTTTGCGTTGCCTTCTACTCGCCCCGCGTGCTAAGAATCTATGAAGGGGAAACCTTGAGAAGCATTCGGCGCATCCCGGTCTGTCTTCTTTGGCTTGCGTTTGTGTGCCCATTGTTGCACGCCCAATCTTCGAAGCTCATTGAACAATCCAATTACGCCCGCGAACTGATGGCCGCTGGGAAATACGAGGAGGCCATTCCAATTTACCGCTCTCTGGTTGCGGCGGTGCCCGGCAACGTGGGCCTGATCACAAATCTGGGCATTGCGTACCACATGGCCGGCCACGAGCAGGAAGCCGTCATCGAGTTGGTCAAAGCACTGAAGCTGGAACCTCGCAATGTTCCGGCCAACCTATATCTGGGCTATGCGTATCTGAGTCTGGGCGAGCCTGCGAAAGCGATCGGTCCTCTTGAGATTGCGGCCCGCGCACTTCCTTCCGACGCGACGGCGCAGGGAAACCTTGCGGAAGCCTTGTTTGCCCTTAAACGTTATCGTGAAGCGGCGGCGCAATTCGAGAAGTTGTCGCAGGCTAATTCGAGTGACCCGGAAGTCTGGTACCGCCTCGGCCTCTGTTATCAGGCACTTTCTCAGCAAAGTTTCGATGAATTGCAGAAGATCGCGCCTGGCTCGGCTTACTGGCTGGCGCTTGTGGCGGACTCGCGGGTCAAGGCGATGGAACTGAGCAGCGCCTTCTACCTTTACCGGCAGGCACTCGCCAAGGACCCCAAGCTTCGCGGCGTCCATGCAGCGCTGGCGGCTGTTTATGAGAAATCCGGCCACAACGACTGGGCCCGAACCGAACAGCAGCGGGAAGAGCAGCTGGGAAAGCCAAACTGTGCCATTGAGAAATATGACTGCGCTTTTCGCGATGGACATTACCAGCAACTTGCGGGGCTTCAGGGAAAGACTCCGGAGATCTATTACTGGAAGACGAAGGCATATCAGAAACTGGCTGTTGATGCTCTTGCGCACCTGGGCCAGCTTCCGCCTTCACCGCAATTGCATGAATTGCTGGCGACAATTAACGCCAACGAGCGACAGTTCCCCGCCGCCGTTGAAGAATGGCAGAAGGCCTACGACCTTTCCGGCCACAACGTTGAAATCGGCAAGCAGCTTGCCCTCGCACTCTTTCAGGTCCAGAACTTCACAGAGGCGCGAGATTTGCTGCAAGGGCTCATCCAGAAACAGCCGAAATCTGCGGAGTTGAATTACCTCTACGGCTTCACCCTTCTGAGCCTGAAGCAGCCGAAAGATGCCGCCCATTATCTGCAGCTTTCTCTTCAGATGGAGCCGGGTTCGTTGCCCGCGCACAGCGCGCTGGCGCAGGCTTATCTGGCGATGGGCGAGTCAAAGCAGGCGATCCCGCACCTGAAGGCGGCGCTGCCCATCGACCACGATGGGAGTATCCATTACCAGCTTGCACGCGCGTATCAGGCAAGCGGCCAGATGGAACTTGCGCGCGCCATGCTGGAGCAGTATCAGAAGATCCACAGCGCTCAGCAGGCCGAGCAGCAGACCCTCCAGGAACAGGTCCGCATCACCGCGCCCGGCCCGGGATAAATGCGGGCCGCGGCGGCCCATGCCTTATTGCGGCGGTTCTTCCACTTTCAGGAACTGATTGGCTTTCACTCTCTTCAACCTCTGGATAATGCCGCTCGGCCAGCGGATTTCGATTTCGTCGATGACGGCGGTCTTGCCCAGGCCGAAGTGAACGCCGAAGTGGCTGGACGAAGCATAGCCTACGGCACTGGTCATATGATTGTACTGGTGTCCGATCCGCACGAGCGCCCCGATGCCGTCCCGATTGCTTTTGCGCCCGGCCAGGTTGAGGATCAGCCAGTTGTTTTCATTGGGGCTGACGTTTTCCCAGACTTCCGCCGGCCCTTCCAGCGATGACGTCACCACGTCGATTTTCCCGTCGCGGTTGAGATCGGCAAAAGCCGCGCCCCGATGCGCCTGCGGGACCTGGAAGTCCGCGCCCGCCTCGCGCGAGACGTCGGCGAACCTGCCGTTTCCGAGATTGGCAAAGATGCTGTTCGGCTGCTTGTAGGTTGTGGCTTCAAAAAGCTCAACGTTGTTGTCCACGTGGGAATTCGCCGTGAACAGGTCCTTGAAGCCGTCATTATTGAAATCAAACAATCCGAGGCCCCATCCGCTCCGGGGCGCGGAGAGCACGCTCAGGCCGCTGCTGTAGGTTGCGTCTTCAAACATTCCTTTGCCCATATTGCGGAAGAGCGGAAACGTTTCATTGGAAAGGTCGGTGACAAAAATATCCGGCAGCCCGTCGTTGTTGTAATCGCGGAAATCGGCTCCCATGCTGGAAACCGGTTCGCCGTTGTTGAGCAGCGCCGCGCCGGCGAAGAGCGCTACTTCTTCGAAAGTTCCGTTGCCCAGGTTGTGATAAAGAAAGTTGGGCATGTTGTCATTGGTGACGTAGAGGTCCATAAAGCCGTCATTGTCGTAGTCGGCGAATGCAACGGCCATTCCGCGTCCGATATGTTTGCCGAAGCCGGCCTGCACGGAGACGTCCTCAAAAGTCCCATCGCGCCGGTTGCGGTAGAGCGTGCACGTCAGCCCCTCGAAATATTTCGGATGGCAATAGGTTCTCAGATTTCGCGCGCGGTCGCCGCAGAAGCGGTTGTGGTCGAGGGAGAATTTCGAGTAATTGACCACGAACAGGTCGAGCCAGCCGTCATTGTCATAATCAAACCAGCCGGCGCCCACGGCCCACTTGTCGCTCTTGATGCCGGCGTGCTGTGTGACGTCTTCGAAAGTGCCGTCGCCGCGGTTATGGTAGAGGATGTTGCGGAAGACCCCGGCGACGAAGAGGTCCACATGGCCGTCGTTATCGTAGTCTGCCGCGGCTGCGCCCATGGAGTAGCCCGCACCTTCCAGCCCCGCCTGCTTCGTCACGTCGGTGAACTTCATTCCGCCTTCGTTGCGGTAAAGGCGATTGAAATACTTCGGATCGTCTTTGTTCATCGAAGGAAGCGAAGCGCCGTTGGCAAAAAAGATGTCCGGCCATCCGTCATTGTTGTAATCGAAAATCGCGATGCCTCCCGTCATCGTTTCAATCAGGTGCTTTTCAGGCGTGGGGTGATTTTCGACCGCGAAATTCACGCCGCCTGCGGCGGCAACGTTGCGGAACTGGATAGGACTGATAGTTGAAGCTGGCTGAGCGGCAAAGCCCAGCCGGCCGGCCATGAAGGGGAGGCAAAGCCCCGCGCCTGCCTTCAGCAGTTCGCGCCTGGTCAGTTGGCCTGCCATCGCCAGGCTGCTCTCCCAGAATTTCCCATGCGGTAATCTTGCCATTTCGAAACAATGCGAGTCAACGAGATGCGATCCGTGCAGCCGCGGGCCTGCCTTCCGTCGCACAAGAATGCCCGAACTGCGCTATAATCGCCCGTCGCATCGTTGCTGCTTCAAAATTCACTTCAAAGGATTGGTCTTCATGTGGAACATCCGGGCTGCTGCCGTGCAGTTTGAACACGCCGCCGGCAACAAGGCAGCAAACCTTTCCAAAATCCGTGATTTTGTTGCGCGCGCGGCGCGCGAACGCGTTGACCTGATCGCGTTTCCAGAGTGCTGCATCACGGGCTACTGGTTTCTTCGCCATCTTTCCCGCCAGGAACTTTTCCGCCTCGCTGAGCCGGTCTTCGATGGCCCGTCGTCTGAGGCACTGATGCGGCTTGCAAAAGAGCATCGAATGATTATCGGCGCCGGGTTGATTGAAATTGCCCACGATGGCTTGATGTACAACACCTACGTGGTGGCGTTGCCTGACGGCCAGGCGAGGCGCCACCGCAAGCTCCACGCGTTTGTCAACGAGCACATTTCGAGCGGCAGCGAGTACACTATCTTTGGCACACCGCATGGGTTCCGCGCAGGGGTCCTTACCTGCTATGACAACAATCTGGTTGAGAACGTGCGCATCACCGCACTCGCTGGGGCTGAGGTGCTGCTCGCTCCGCATCAGACGGGCGGCTGCCGCACTCATAATCCGCACCTGATGGGATTGATCGAGCGCCGCCTTTGGGACGAGCGCGCACAGAATCCCGAAGCCATCGAACGCGAATTCCTTGGGCCGAAAGGCCGCGGCTGGCTGATGCGGTGGCTCCCCAGCCGCGCACACGACAACGGCATCTTCCTGATCTTCAGCAACGGCGTGGGGGTTGACGACGACGAGATCCGCACCGGCAACGCCATGATCATCGACCCGAACGGTCGCATCCTCGCTGAAACTTCCAAACCGGGCGATGACATGGTGATCGCTGACCTCGATGGAGCGCTTGTCGCCCCGAGCGTCGGCCAGGCATTCCTGAAAGCCCGCCGTCCGGAACTCTATCGGTCCCTGATTGAACGCACCGGCCGGGAAGAGGACACGCGAAGCCTGAAGTTCAAAGAGTAGTGTGTAGGATACCTTATGTCCAGATTTGGCACTCTGCGACGCCGCTGGGGCGAAAAGCTGGCTTCTGCCCGCGTCTCGCGTTGTATTCGAAGGCTTGCGAAGCGGTACGACTTTCAGCACTGCCAAAAACGTCATCCCCAAAGACAATCTGCTGGCTTCCCGCATCACTCCGCGTTGGCGCGGCGAGAGATGTCCAATAACCCTCACGTCTTTGCCGTGCGAATAACTCCGCGCCGCTTCCTGCACCCGGGTCAAATGTCCAGGTACGTTCAATGCTCATGCCTGTGCAGGTGGGAGTGTGCGTGCACTTCGCCCGATTTGTGCACGTGCAGGTGCGAGTGCAGCAGGCCCGTGCTTTTCAGCAGGGCCGAATCGCCCAGGATTTGAGTGGGCGGCCCCTCAGCCGCGATGCGGCCTTCATGGAAAACAAAACAGTCATCGGCCACGTCCTCAACAATGTCAAGATCGTGGGTGGTCGTGACGATGGTTTTCGGACCGCCCCTTGCACGCACAAGGAAATCGATCATGCGGCTCTCGCTCTTCGGGTCGAGCGCCGAGGTCGGCTCATCGAGCAGGAGAATTTCGGGATCGAGCACCAATACCGAAGCCAGCGCCACGCGCTTCTTCTCGCCCATGGAAAGATGGTGCGGCGAGCGCCCCTTCAGGTGCGTGATCTCCATCATCTCGAGCGTCTCAGAAACTTTCCGGCGGACCTCATCCGGAGGCCAGCGGAGTTGGAGCGGACCGAAAGCGACCTCGTCAAAAACGGTAGGCGAGAAGAGTTGGACGTCCGGATTCTGAAACACCAGCCCCACACGCCGGCGGAATTGCATTCCAAACCCGTCGTCTTCAAAAGCGCGTTCGGTGAGCGGCTCGCCGCAAAAGCGCACCGTGCCTTCGTCGGGGAAGGCGAGCGCGTTCAGGATACGCAGCAGCGTCGATTTGCCGGAACCGTTTGCTCCGAGCAAAACGACTCGACGCCCGGCATTCACGGTCAAGTCGAGGCGGTCGAGCGCTGTCACATCACGATAGCGGTATGTGACCCCGCAGACTTCATAAACCGGGACCGGTTCTGCGCCGTTCGGGTTGCTCATCTTCCCAACCACAATGCCGCAATTGAGACTGCGGCGAATCCCGCCAGCATGGCCCAGTCAAAGCTTCGAGTGCGGAAATCGTCGAGGACCGGGACCTCGCCCTGATAGCCGCGCGATTGCATCGCCAGATAGACTTCAGAGCTGAGCTCAAACGTTTTCGACATCAGCACGCCGGCGCTTGCTGCCGCCACCCTGCGCCGCTCGGGGCCGTTCAGGTTGCCCACCATGCGGCTGCGGCGGGATTCGAACATGTCGTGCGCGCTCTGGAGCAGGAGGAACAGGTAGCGGTAAGTCATGCCCAGCACTGCAACCAGCACGGCCGGCACACGCAGCACGCGCAGCGCCTTGAGCACGTGATTCCAAGGCGTGGTAAGCACCAGCAGCACGCACAAGGTTGCTGCCGTCTCCACGCGCAGCACCAGATAGCCTGCGCTCATAAGCCCCTGCGCCGTCACGCTCCATCCGAGCCCGGGAAGCTGAAAGACAGCTTCGCCCGGAGTCACAAACAGAGCAGGGAAGGCAATCACGCCTGTGAACAGCAGCACGGCAATCCAAACCCTTTTCAACAGCAGGCCGAACGGCACGCGCGACATCGCCGCAAGCGCAACAGCAACCGCGAAGAGACCGGCAATCACGGAAAGCCTGTGCGCCGCAGCAGCGGAAACGATCAGGGCCAGAATGCCTACCAGCTTGACGCGCGGGTCCATGCGCTGCAACAGGCCGTCCGCCCGCGCAATCTCTTCCGCGTAGAAGGCGTGCTCCATGGCATCCACAAAACCTGCCGTGGTGCGCTCAAGAAAACTCCTGCCGCTATTTCCTGCGTTGCGGGGCATGGTTCAGGTTTCCTCCGTGCGTGCCGGCGAGCGGGGTGCGCGTCGCGTCCTTGCTGCCAGCCAACCAGCCACCAGAGCGACCAGAATTATGACTCCAATCCCAAACATCGCCGAGAGAATGTAGCCGAACGCCGGCGCGCGCACGAATGACGGGGAATAATCAGGAAACGGAGCGGTCCAGATGTTCGAGAGCCGCGCCAGGCCGCTCGGCGCCGCTGCCGGCGGAGCAACGTTGCCCGAAACCCGCGCAATCTGCTGCCGCGCCTCCGGGTCCTGGAAATCGCGAGCGCTCCATTCACCCCAGGCCTTTCCAGCCGCCAGAAGACCGAGCGGTACGAGCACCAGCAGCAGGCCGATTGCGGTCCAGAGCGGCCTGACGGCACGCCAGGCGTTTTCAGTCGGCATCGGTTGCACTTCAGATTGGGGAATTGCAACCCCGGGGGCAGTGAACCGGAGCAGTGCCGGATTCGCCCGCTGCAAATAGCCAACGACGCCCCCAGTAATCACGAGTTCTGCGATTCCGGCAAATGTGAGATGTCCGATCATGATGGCGGGGATGGCAATGCCCAGTGGATAAGGAGCGTAGAGCGGTGCGCCAGAGGCGTTCCTGAAGAAATGCGGCTGAAGGCCCAGTTCAATGGCCGTGCAGAGTGCCGCTGCGTTGATGGCAACATAACCGGCAAGCGACGCCGCCACGACGCGTCTTGAAGATGAGATTGCCGAGCGGCCTGCCACGGTGCGATAAACAAGCCAGGCGATCAGCGAGCCGACAATCGCCATGTTAAAACAGTTTGCGCCGAGCGTCGTGATGCCCCCGTCGCCGAAAAAGAACGCCTGGATGAAGAGCGCCGTCGAAAGCGCAAGGATCGAGGCCCAGGGGCCAAGCACGATGCTGGCTATTCCCACGCCTACCGCGTGCGCAGTAGTGCCGCCGGGGATTGGAATATTGAACATCATGATGACGAATGAGAACGCGGCAAACACCGAGATCAGCGGGACCATGCGCGTGAGCAGAAGCTTGCGCGTTTTGCGCAGTGCTGCATACCAGAAGGGCGCGGCCCCACCATAGAGGGCTGCACAGGTAGTCGGACTAAGGTAGCCGTCAGGGATATGCATCGATGCGTCGCAGCGCCAATCTTGATGCGGCCGGATTGACCCGCGCGAAATTCAATTATAGACCGGATTCGAGGGACCTCCGCAGCGAAGCCGGTAGGGTTTTCAGGGTAATGACGAATTGCCGCATGGCAGATTAGCCCGACCGGCCTTTTCCGGGTCGGTTTTCGACTGAGCGCAATCTAAGCTGTCATCCGTTTTCAAATAGACCGTCGGTGCGGTTGGATTAGAGGTCGTTTTCAAATGGACTCACTGGGAAACCATAATGCGCCAGGAGCGGGTAGTGAAATGCTTTCCCGGTACCGAAATCGTTCAGCTTTTGTCAGGCCTTGAACATTGCATTTCCAGTTGGGCACAGGTGCGGTAAACTTTCCGCGCAGGGAGTCGTGAGATCATTGTGAAGGCGGGATGATGGCGAAGACGAGTGATTATTACGTTGGAGTGGACCTGGGAGGAACGAGCCTGCGAGTGCTTGTGGCGGACGAGGAAAACAAGGTCCTCGCGACGCGGAAGGTGCGTACGCTCCAGAGCGGAGGGCCATCCCGGCTGATCCAGCGGATCGCAGACGTGGTGGAAGCGGCCCTTCAGGACGCGGGCGTGAGGCGCGCAAGTGTGCGCGCGGTAAGCGTGGGTGCTCCGGGGCCGATCGACCGCTCGCGTGGGATTGTGGAAGAAGCCCCGAACCTTGGCTGGAGGCGCGTGCCGCTGCGATCGGAGCTACGCCAGTTGTTGCGAGTCCCGGTTTTCGTTGACAACGATGTCAACGTCGGCCTGGTGGGCGAGCACGCCTTGGGGGCGGGGCGCGGCGCGAAGAACGTGGTCGGGATTTTTGTCGGCACGGGAATCGGTGGCGCGCTGATTCTGGACGGGCGGCTTTACGAAGGCAGCCGAGGCGGCGCGGGCGAAATCGGTCACACAGTCATCGCCGTGGGTGGGCCGCTTTGCGGGTGCGGACGCAGAGGCTGCGCGGAGGCGCTGGCCAGCCGCACGGCGATGGAGCGCGACGTGCGCGCGGCGATCAAAACGGGCCGCAAGAGCCACGTTCTGAAGATCATGAAAAAGAAAAATAAGGAGCGCATGACCAGCAGCATCATTGCTGCGGCCCTGAAGAAGAACGACCCCGTCATGCGCGAAGTGATGGAGCGCGCGCAATTCCATCTGGGAATTCTTGCTTCGAACGCCGTGAACCTGCTGGATCCGGAATGCATTGTAGTAGGCGGAGGAATTGCAGCGAGGCTGAAGGAGAGCTACGTCGGCCCGATTCGTGAAACGGCCTATGAGTATTTTCTGCGGCCCTCAGACCGCGACCGCGTACGGATCGTGCCGTGCCGGCTGGGCGACGACGCAGGCGCGCTGGGAGCCATCGTGCTGGCCAGACAGCGCCTGATGTGAGGAGTTTGACGGAGAATAACCTCAGCAATACCATTTCGCTTCTTGCCTGCACACCCGCAGCTCTCAATGCTCTCCTGCGCGATTTGCCAGAGGCGTGGACGCATCGGGATGAAGGCGAAGGCTCCTGATCTGTCTTTGGCGTCGTCGGATACCTGGCCCAGACGGTGCGCAGGGACTGGATGTCGCGAGTGAAAATGAAGACCTCGAAAGGCGCGGCAAGCATCCCGTTTTTGGGACGGTTAGCTTGTCTGAATTACTGGCAACCTGGGCGACGCATGATTTGACCCACCTGCACCAGATCTCGAGAATCATGGCGCATCAGAACGGCGAAGCTGTAGGACCATTCAGGAAATTCCTTGGAGTGCTGCACTGCGATGGCCATAGTTCCCCGGCATAACTCCTCACGCAAAGGCATAAAGGCCAACGCGTCCGATGAAACGGTGCTGGCAGAGATGGCCCATGTGATCTCGCTTGCCCTTAAAAGACGCCGCTTCAGAGCGAATCCATAAAAACGAAATATGAAGATTGCCGCAGGCCGGCAGGGAACAACTCCTGCGATTGGTAGGTCAGGATGATCTGGAATGCTTGCGACTGAATGGAGTCGTCGATCGGGAGGTTGAATGCGAAGTCAATCGCCACGATCGGCTCCATCAGCGCCAGCGCTTCCAGAATGGGGTAGATCACCTGGCCGGAAGGAGCCGGGCGCAATCCAAAACCTCGCGTAATAAACCCGAGCGTGGTTCCGGCCTCGTAAAAGTGCCAGGCAAGGCAGGCACAAAACTCAACGCCCTTCTCAAATTTCGCGAGTGTGGCAGGCCGGGCATCGGGGACCCTGGGGTCAAACATCAATCGAACGCGGCGTTCGTCCTCGCGCGTGAACTCCCGTACCTTCAGTTGTTGTGATCTGGCGGTGGCCTTCCAGTCGATGTGGCGGGCGGAATCACTCTGCTGATAATCGCGGATTGCGTAGAGGTCGTGGCTGCGGCCTTTGAAGTGGTTATCCATTTCGGCGCCAATGGAAGGCAGCAATTTCAGGAATTTCCCGGTCGGCTGAATGTTGGGAAGCGCCAGCGCTTCCTGCCCGCAGGAGATGCTTCGCGTCTTGCGCAGAAAGCCGAATGGGAATCGCGTGCTGATTCGCAACGTGTCCTGCAAGTATCGGCCGCGCCTGGGAAACGTGAGCCTGACTTCCTGGCGGACCGACTTCCGGCGGGGTAGATGCGGAATATAAACCTCCTGTAAGAGGATCGCGGGCAACGCATCGCAGGCAACGGGGCGGCCGCGAGGCGCACTGCCCGAAATCGTTACGGAGAACGTTGGGAACCATCGCTTGCGGTTCGCAAGCCGGAACCGTGCATAAATGGGCCGTCCTGCGAAGATGTGTTCCGGCAGACTGAATTCGAGTTCAAGGCCCTGGAGGACAATCCTCGAACACACGCCCGAGGCTGCAATGGCCGCGATCATGCAGGAGAGAATGATGAACAGCAAATTGTTCCCGGTGTTCAGCGCGGCAAGGGCAATCACCGCGATGACGGCCAGGTATACGGCGCCTTCGCGCGTGAATTCGTACTCCACTTTCATCAGCCAGCGGTCGAGCGCGCTGCGCCGGGCGAGATAGGGAACGACGCGCACCGCTACCAGCGCCGTCAGCAGCAGCGAAAACGCCGCAATCGCAGCCGCCGGCACATAAAGCCCCGACTGGCTGAGCGCCGTGGCGTAAAGGGCAAGATACAGCGCGAGCGAGAGCCCGAGCAGCGCGAGAAAAAACCGGCGCCAGGCGGCGATATCGATGCTCGCAAGGGCCTGCAGCAACACGGAACGCAGCTTTTGCGCGGCCTGAGCGGGCTGGATATCAAAGGGCATCATCACGCCTGCAATTTATCTTACGGCACAAAGCGGCCTCAGGTTGAGCAGCGCATGGTCGCTGCTTGCCTGCATAACATCTGAAAACAACGCACAATCCCTGCGTCACACCGAACACTCCCGAACGGCATCTAAAGGGGTGTACGCCGGTGAGCGGCAGCATCGCAGCCGACGCTACAGAAAAGGAAGGTGCAAGTTATGAGAAGGGAAAAATTTACCAAAAATCCGTTGCGGAAGAATCTCTTAACAGGGGCTTCTCTTGCACTGATTTCATTCATCCTTCTGCTCACTCCGGCAGCGGGCCGCGCTGATGTTAATCCTTCAAGTGCGGAAATGGCTGCTGGCATTGAGAGCCATCTTTATCAAGCCGGCATTTACAAGCATGGCCATGTGGATGTGAGTGTCAGGAACGGGGTTGCGACTCTGACAGGTACGGTGGACAGCTACGGCGAAAAGCTCCGCGCATTACGCGCCGCGCGCCACCAGCATGGCGTCCGCACCGTCATGGATAACATCGTCGTCAATCCTGAAGGCATTCCTCCCCGCGAGGTCCTCAACAAGGCGCGATACGATGTGCTTACCTATCCGTTCTATACGATTTTTGACCACATCACGCTTGAGGCCAAAGGAAACCGGTTGATTGTGGGCGGGCAGGTAACCGAGCCTTTCAAGAAATCCGACCTCGGCAGCATTCTTGCTAATATCAGGGGTGTGACCTTTCTTCAGAACAATATCCAGGTGTTGCCTACGTCCTTCTACGACGACCATATCCGGGAGGAAATCGCCGAGAGCATTTACGGCGATCCGATGTTTGCCGGCTACGGCGACCAGGCAAACCCGCCCATCCACATCGTCGTGGACAACGGACAGGTGACCCTTTATGGTGCCGTTAACAGCAACGTGGACCGCGAGGAAGCTATGATCGATGCCCGGTTTGCGGCCACGTACTTCGGGCTCAAAAACGATTTACGAGTAGTTGCGTAACAGCCCGGTTTGTTTCTCTTCTGTCCGCGGCAGGTCCTGTACTGCCGCGGCTTCTGTTTTTCTGGGGTCTGAGGCGATGAGTGAGACACAGCCCGGCGGCTGATGCGACCGGCGCAGGACGGTTGACAGATACTGCGGCCGCATATTAAGGTTGATGGCATGAATTCGAAGACTGAAACTGAACGTCTGGCACGTATGGTAAGGCTCGATCAGGTGGATTCGCTCGAATTGGTGTCGGCAAAGACCGGCATTCCTGCGGAAAAACTTGCGGAGCGATGGCAATCGAGTTCGCGAGGCGATTCGGCCCGCGCCTCCGGTAGGAGTATGAAGGCCCTCGCTCGTCCGAAGGGAACCGTACCGCGTTCCTCAGCTTCCTGAAGCCGTCCTGACAAGTGCATTTCATTCTTGGCGAGGCGAAGAACCTCGGCAGCCCGCCGACGGCCCGATTCTTGCTTTGATTCTTTCTCTGCTAAAGCGTTCAAAGCGGAACCGGCACGCTTTCAACAATCTCGCGCAAAATAACTTCCGCCTGGGTGGGCTTCTTTGGGGAGGATGCATAGTTTGAACTGACTATCATGCGGTGGGCGAACACGGGAAGAACGAGGCGCTTGATGTCATCCGGAACGCAATAATTCCGGCCTTCGAGGAGGGCCATCGCCTGTGCCGCACGGTAGAGCATCATCGAGCCCCGTGGGCTTACGCCCAGGACAAGATCGGGATGATTGCGCGTTTTCTCAACGATGGCCAGCAGGTAATGGACCAATTCATCGGCAACCTTGATGTGCCGCACTGCTTTCTGAACTTCTACAGCTTCGCCGGCCGTCATGCCGGGCCGGACCTTTGCCAGCGGATCGCCCAGTGCAAAATTCTTAAGAACTTCCTTTTCGCTTTCGACCGGCGGATAACCGATCCGCAGGCGCATTAAAAAGCGGTCAAGCTGAGACTCGGGCAGAGGATAAGTTCCGTGGTGTTCAACAGGGTTCTGCGTGGCCACCACCATGAAAGGCATCGGCAGCGGGTACGTGCGGTTGTCCACCGTCACCTGAAACTCATTCATGGCCTCGAGCAGCGCGCTTTGCGTCTTGGGTGTTGTGCGGTTGATCTCATCGGCGAGAATAATATTGGCAAATATGGGGCCCGGACGGAATTCAAAACTTTCAGTCTGCTGGTCGTAGACGCTCGTGCCGATCACGTCGGAGGGCAGCATGTCCGAGGTAAACTGGATGCGTTGGAACGAGCAGTCGAATGAGCGCGCAAGCGAATGCGCCAGCGTGGTCTTGCCGACGCCTGGAACGTCCTCGATCAGAAGATGCCCGCGCGCGAAAATTGTCACCAGGGCAAGCTGGACAACCTCATCTTTGCCGCGAATTATGCTCTGGACGGACTCGCGCACGCGCGTGAGCAATTCCGAAATTGACAGCGCGTTGGCTGATTTTTGGTCCATGATTGTTTGAACGCCCGCGGTTTCTCTTGACTGTGTTGCTGAAAACGACTCGGAATCGTGTCATTCCTGGCGGAACGAAGATTCTGCTTCCCTTCATCCACCGGAACTCGTGCAGATTTCTCGGGCCGATCAGGAAATCAGCCGTCGGAATGTCGCGGTCCCAGGCAGCTTTTATTCGAAGGCTGTGGCCCAGACCACTAGACCCCCCCTGCAAAATCTGGTATTTTGATAACCACGGGCGATTAACTCAGCGGTAGAGTGCTACCTTCACACGGTAGAAGTCACAGGTTCGAGTCCTGTATCGCCCACCATGCTAACTTCTCGAAAATCATTGTATTAGCTCACTCACCGGAATATCACCCATCCCAAATTTGGGGCCATTTGGGTCCAAAACTCGGGCAACTTTGCGCCCAATCTCCCTCTGCGCTTCCGGCATGGGCTGAGTGTACACGGAAAGCGTAAGCCGCGAGTCCGTGTGTCCCAACTGCGCCTGAAGCGCCTTGATGCTCTCGTTCGTCGGATTCGCCCATGTAGCATAGGTGTAGCGGAAATTGTGCCAGCTTACGTGAGGGATCCCCGCCTGCTCGCACGCCGGATTGAGCACGCGGCTTTGAACATTAGCCACATGGAGCGGAGCGCCCCGACCCGATGTGAAAACATAATCATCCGGCTGATATTGAGCCGGACGCAGCCTTTGCAACGCATCAAGCACAATACAATCCACAAACACCTTACGCCGCGAGGCCCGCGTCTTCACCGGAGCCGCACGGCCAGCGGACAGAGACTCAGAGACAGTGATCGAGCCTTCGGCAAAATCTACGGCTTTCCACCGCAAGCCGAACAATTCGCCCCGCCGCAAGCCGGAGAGCACAGCCACAAGTACCATGGTTCGATATGGCTCGCTAAGAGCCGCAAGCAAGCGCCTTACCTCATCCGGCTTAAGTGCCAGCCGGTCCCGGCGATTGATAAGAGCAGGAACCTGAACACCTTCAACCGGATTTACATGAACTGAACCCCATCGCACCGCCGTTGTAAAAATCTTCGATAGCACGTTGCGAATTGTGAGCACGGTATAAGGTGCGAGCCGCCTTGACCAGTGAGAAACCAGTGATTGAATTTCAGCCGAGCCAATTTCAGCCAGGTTAACCTTCCCCAAAACCGGAAACAGATAAGACCTCGAAATGTGCTTGTACTTTCGCGCTGTGGAAAGCCTGAGTGTGGGAAAAATATTCGGCTCCCACCGCTCGCGTACAAAATGTTCGAACGGGATCATCACTTCCGGTTTATGCCTTCCCTGATTAATTGCCGCAAGCCGCTCCGCGAGCCGCCTTTGTGCTTCACGCTTTCCCAACTCGCGGACCAGGCCAAGAACGATAGAAAGTTTGCGACGTTTCCGCGTGCCATCTTCGGCGATATAATCTTCACGGAAACGGCCAACCCAAACCGGATTACGTCTGCCTCTTTGAAACAAACTTCCCTCTTGCCATCTACGACGGGCCACGTCTAATGCTCCTTTCTCCGCAGCCCGCGTTGCGTCGCCGATTGTATCGCAAAGCGCCGTTTTCACCAAACGACCCTCAGAATGGGCAAAAAATCGCGCTAGAATGCCCTAGATTGCATCGCCAGAGGCCAGGCCGTGCACATGGTCGCCGCAAACTCAAATCAGTTATTGGTAAGTAGGAACCTCTATCCAAGGGAACCAACCGCCTTTCCGAACCCAAACCGACTCGCTCAGGCCAAATCGAAGGCCATAAATCCCGAAAATAAACCTCAGACAACCTGCTAAAACAGCAAACAGACACACCACCGCTGGCCCCCAGGTAGCCCGCTGCGAATTTTGAAGGCCGCTTCATGGTCCAGCCCTCCCCTCAAACGATGGCTTTTGCCGACCATCGGTAATCTCAACGCGCCCCTCAGACTCCAAAGCTTCGACAGGAAACCGCTCCCAAGGACGCCCGTAGGCCCGATGCATGGGATTTCCGCAGTCTGGACAACGAGGCGCAATCTCTTTCAATTCTTCCGAGATACGTTGAAGCTTGTAGAAAAGCCCTACGGAATGAACTCGCCGTACGCCGTTAAATGCCACCTCAAGAGCCGCCACACGCTCAGGCGATTCGGCTGGCACTTTTGAGATGTACTTGAACATGTGGACAAGAGCGTGCCGGACCGCCCGAGCGGGATTCCGCTGCCAACCCTTCAAGAAAGTAATCCAGACCCCCTGTCCTTCCAGCCCATGACGACGCAGGGCTTTAACCCAGGCATCTCGGACTTTGTCCCAACTCACACGCGAACCGTAGTAAAGACCATGAGCATGAAGGTTTAACCCTCCCGCCTTGCGATCAGCCTTGCGTCCGCGCACTTCGTAACCAAATTCATTGGCCCAAACAGCGCCGTACTCTCCCCCAGGCGCAATCATCTTCAAAGTGTCACGAACAGCCTGATTAAAACGACGAATCTCATCGGGGGCAGGACATTCGCCCGATGCTCGCATAGTGAAATTAATACGCGCCAGCGTCATGCCCGCGTGCGACGGACGGGCTGCAATCATCTCAGCAACAGGATCAGCGTATTTGTCCAAAAGCTCCCGCATAATCTTCTTGCCGCACTTCTCGCAAAAGCGATTCCCGCAGTGAAATCGCGTGTAAGCCTTGCGCCCGCATCCAGCACAATCGTAGGGAATCCCCTTCCGATAGCAATCGCCATATCGGTGCGCCTTGCTCCCCAAACCAGCCTCATGAAGCAGCTTTGCCGTCTTCCCCCTATCCCCCAGAGCCTCCCACTCAGGATCAGGCGGACGCACAGGCAAAGAGGTTTCTGGCTGCTCACTGACGTAATCCATGACCTGCTCAAGCGTCTGAGCATCATCGATGGGATACCAACCATCACGATCACGCACAGGGACCCAAGACGACGGACCACGCGCAGCGGCGAAAGCATCGAAGTTTTGCAGCTCTAAGCTCATTCAGTTATCCGCCTCTGATGAATAAAAGGGGCAAGCGCGACCGTTGCGCTAGCGCCTGTGTGGGGGGCTTCGCCCCCCTACACCCCCCAGGCCTTTTAATCCTTCTCCGGCATGAAGGGCGGCATTGGGGCGGGGCCATCTGCCGTCGAAGTCGCGGGATGTCAGGCCAAGACATTGCCCGCACTATGCGCCCGATGGCCCCACAAAATCGTTGCTTTAGGGGAAGGTTTTCTGCTAGGCTTGGCTTGTATCATTCCAAGCCTAGGGAAATACCTTCCGTCTCGGCTGCAAGGCGCAAGCCATGCGGCCGAGACGGAGACCCCTCACAAGCCGAGAAGCTTTTCAAGGGGCGTCTTCTCACGCCTCAACTTCTTCCTGTCCCGTGCAATCCGCATCTCCAATCGCTCCCGCCAACGCTCCAGCGCCGGAAGCAGATGCTTCGGAGTGTCGGGACTAGTCAAAGCGGCCTTTACCCCCTTCAGCATCTCGGAATCCGTTAGCCGATGCCTTTTGCTTTTCATAAGGCAGAAGTTAACATGCAAAGCCGAACGATTGCTCAGTCTTGAATTCGACTTGTAATCAACAAGATAGGCGTGATAAAATCCAAATATGTGGGAAATCGGTCACACGTGCGAGGCGTGCCGCGAGAAGTTCACAAGCCCGAGGGGACGAGACCGCTTTTGCCCGATGTGCAGAAACCTTATGGAAACAATCACGGAAGCAGCAGAAGGAACGCTTGATTTATGGCTGGATGCCAGGAATGAACGAATAAAAAAACATCTTGAATATCAATTCAGCGAACTCTTTGCATGCCCAGTCTGCTTGTGGGACGGGAACCGACGACGAAACATAGCCGACCCTCACATCGAACAATGGGCCCTTGCTGCCGTCAAACATCGATGGATGTGCGTCTTCCCGCTCCGCTATCTCAAACACCGCAAAGAAATCCCTCAGTGGATGAAGGCTTTAATTGACGGCAAACTCATCTCTCCAGACCCCGAAGCCAGCGAAGCCTCTCCCGCCCACGCTGTGAGATTGTAAACTCAACGCGAGATCGGCGACGCTCCCAAACCAATCCCCAATACCGGAGACGCCGCAGATAGGCGTAAAGGCTCCAAATCGGATAGCCCACCGCAAGGGCAATCTCCGGCTCCGTCTGCCATCCCTTACGCTCCAGATGGGTGAGCACGTTACGCTTTAGCCCATTGTATTTCACGGAATCAACAAACCTCTCACGCTTTCAGTATCCGCCTTATACCATCGGCGATCACGAATCTCATAGACCAGGGCCTCATGGGCATGAAGCTTTTCAATCTCACGCCGAAACTCAGATCCGCAACGCGTCTCTATGGCGTGCAGATCGCCAGGTTCATAAGTCCCGAAGATCACAAAAGCATCGCACTGCGCGGTCAGCGTCCGAGGCATTTCAGCAAACCGCTGGCCTGTGAAACAAAAGCTCAAGGCCCGATGCCTGCCCTGCAAGACCAACCTCTCGAATTCTCTCGGCATGGATGATGCGGTTGTAAAAGCTGGAATTTCCTCGAACCCGACAACGACACCGTAGCAGCGCATAGCAAACGCCGCGAACGGCTCGAATTCCTCGCCGGCATAGGTGGGAACAAGCCGCACGCAGAATCTCGGCAAGCGATGGCATTCGCGCATGAATTCCTCAAGCTCTTCAAGATCGTAAACCGTGTTCGCGCACCAGCGGTGTTCATTCAGCACGTCATAAACCAGGATGCGCGGACAATCAAGCAGAAGCCGCGTAAACATCACGCTTTTCCCAGAACCCTTCATGCCAACACAGGCGACAATGCGATTTTTCACGGCAAATTCTGCCTCACCTTCTCAGCCGATTCGACAGTCCACGAACGCCAACTTTGCGCCTCTTCTTGCTTGCGAACGACAACGCCGCCGCCCAACAGCAAGGCCATCACGCCGATAACAACGAAAAGGAAAAGAACAGGCGACTCCAGCCACCAGGGAGAGCGGCCATTTGAAATCAAGCCCTGTTCCGAGGGGAGAGGGGGCACGGGACCAAGCGGAAGAAAGGAAAGCAGCGAAGTATCGGACGACCGGTCCGACAACACACAGGCGAGCCTTCCAGAGGAAGAAACAGCATCCGACGCCTTTATTCGGCCCATGCAATGTCTCATGGCTTTTTCTTTAGTCGCCGCTCGCTTTCCGCATTTTGGACAATAAACCATGTTCAATCTCACATTTAAACATAGTGACTAGTCACATTATACCAAAACAAGCATTGTCCAGAAGCTTGCAATGGGACACTTTACAAAGAAAACAGATAAATGGTCACCAAAGTAATTTGGGGCCAATTTAGGGCCAAAATCAGCTATTTTGTACTCAAAGGCCATTTCCTAAAACCTTCAAATGCAACGCGGGCAACGGCTTAGAATGTACCTTTTTCACTTTCACACGGTAGAAGTCAGAGGTTCGAGTCCTCTATCGCCCACCATCTTTTCCGCCTGCAACGTTTTTTGCCAAGCGAAGCGAACCTGGTCGCTTCCATTCTCCTTTCAACCTAACTTTAGCTGACAACTGCAACCTCGTCTATTTGATCGACAAGGCGGCATGGCCGCATGAGCCGCTCTGTGATGTTGTCACAGCGATCTGCAATCGCAATCCTGATCTATGGCGATGGCACATTGCCGCTGCAATTGCGGCGACGCAAATTTCCTGTCGAATTGCTTTCGGCGATGCGGTACACTGCGTTCATCGGACACAGAGCGGTTTGAGTCATGACTTCACGGGCCTTCGCAATTCCTGAAGGCGAATTTGTCCAGCAAAGGAGGAGAAGGCTATGAGCAAGGACGTTTCTCGCAGAAAGTTCCTGGGGGACCTTGCAATCGGCGGTGCAGCGGGTGTTGGAATCCTGACGGGCCTTCACAGTACGTCGCAGGCTGCGACAACCGAGACGCTGCCGCACCGGACGCTTGGGCGGACGGGAGAAAGCGTTTCAATCCTGGCCTTCGGGGGCGGCAGCCGCTTCGGCATGTATAAAGACGAAGAGGAAGCGCTTGCCGCGCTGAACCGCGCGCTCGATTTGGGAATAACCTATGTCGACACGGCGCACGCGTACGGCAGCCCGCAAGGCGAAAGCGAACGGCGCATTGGGAAAGTTCTCAAGACGCGGCGCAAGGGCATTTTTCTGGCCACTAAAATCGAAAGCCGTGCGCGCGACGGTTTTCTGCGCGATCTTGAAATCAGCCTGAAGCGCCTTGATATGGACCACGTTGACCTTGTGCACATCCACAGCCTTCGGTTTGACGACGATCTGACGAAAATCGAAGCGCCTGACGGCGCGCTGAAAGGCCTGCTCGAAGCAAAAGAACAGAAGATGGCGCGCTTCATCGGAATGACCAGCCACACCGATGGTCCAACTCTCGCCAAGGCAATTGAACGCCACCCGCTTGATTGTGTGCAAATGGCGCTGAACGCGGCCCGCAACGGCAAATTTGAAGCCACGGCCCTGCCCGCCGCACGAAAGAAAAACCTGGGCATCATCGCCATGAAGATTGCGGGGCAGGAGTTTCTGCTCGGCGAAGGTCCAGGAAAGACGAGCATCGACGAACTGCTTAACTACTCGCTCAGCCTGCCCGTGACGACGGGCGTGATCGGGATGCCGAAAGTAGCGGACATCGAACACAACACCGCATTGGTGCGTCACTTTAAGAGGCTCGATGAAGAGGCGATGGACCGCATCCGCCAGCAGATGGCGCCTTCGACCGAGCCGCTGACGAAAAGGCTCGTAGGACACCTGGATGTTGACCATCACCACGTGTGCTGGGCGTAGGTTGGCGAAGATCGTCGTTCGCGAAGTGCAGGAAACAGGCTGTGTGAATTGCAGAGACCCTTCGCTTCGCTCAGGATGATAAGAATGGGCCCGGGAGACAGGAACGGACCTCACAGGATGTCATGCACAGGTCCATCCGCAACGCTCCCGCTCGACGATTCTTCAGCAGCGTGAATAGGGCGCCGCTACTGAGCAAACTGGATAATCCCGAACCGGGTCGGTGTGTGGAAAGTAACGCCCTCGGGAATGCTGCTCCATGAGAGGAAGCGTCGCTGGCTGTCGTTGCCGGGACCATCGGCGCGGAAGAAGTTTAGCCGCCACTCGGCACCCGCAGTGATTTGCTTCACTCCCATTGAAGCCGCCGGAATCCGCATCTCGCATGTCCAGATGTGGCGCGCAGGGTCAATGCGGGTGGCATGCTTAAAGCCGGAATCCCATTCAGCATCATTGAAGGGCACCTGGTTCTTATTGATTTCGAGGTCAATCCACAGATTGTTCGGCGCAACCTCGAATTCGTAATAGTGGTTCACGCGCTCGGGCTGCGGATTGATGAACACTTCGACCACGTCGCGGTTCCAGAGTTCCCACTTTTCGACGGCCGGGTCGGCATTCTGAAAGATGTTCAGTTCCGTATATTTCGAGCGGTAGGCAAAATAGATGTACTGGGGCGTCCAGGCTGTCGCGACGTCCGTTTGCGATTGCGGGTATTGCTTTTGTCCGGTCATATCGTGGTCCATGCGGACCCAGTCGGCCGACTTCCACACCTCTTTGTCGAGATTCCCATCCGGAACAAAATCCTCAGGTGCGCGCCTGGAAATAATCCGAACATTGCTGGTGTAGCTCATGATTTGTCTCCCTTCAGATTCGGCAAGCAGAGCATTGATTTCGCGCCGCGAAGGGCCGGGGCTGGGAACACCCTGGCACTTGTCGAGACCCGTTGCACCGAAGACAGCCCTTCGCATCCGCCGTTCCAGATCAGCGGCCTCGGCGGTGCGGGCCGGGTCCTGTTTCAGTTGTGCGATCCTCCGCTTCAACATCTCGAGCGCTTCGTAATCTTCAATTCCCTGGCGCAGCATCTCCCAGCGCGTGCTGTCGATGGGGCCGTCCTCACCGGGATAGACGAAGAAACTGTCGCCCGAATGCCAGCGGCTCGCCGGCTGGGTCCAGGGATCGTCCGGCCACGATTGATAAGCCCACCTGAGGTATCCGGCGAGACCGGCTCTGAAGGCAATCCACGGCAGCAGGCGAGATTCCCACTGCGGCGAATAGATAAAAGTGTTGGGCATGGCCGGGCCGCAGGCGGTATAAAAAGTGGTCGGGCCGACGTTTTGCCGCTCCTCCAGCAGATGCCGTACCACAGCAGGCCGCGACAGGTCGCTGTAGTAAATTGTCAAGTCTCCCACCGTGCCGGATTGCTGGCTGGAACTGCCTCCGGCCAGCGCCACCTTCAATTCCGGCGCATCGGCCTTCAGCACGCTGAGTATCCCCTGCACGATGGGCTGCGGCTTTTCGTCGAACCCGATGTATGTGCGATCAAGCCAGCCGCGCTGCTTGAGATGACGGACGAAGTCCGGCAGGAAGGCTCCCCAGACGTCGCGATAGGCTGCATCGCCGACGTGCGTCGGGCATACCTTCAATCTTCCTGTGGTTGTGTCGATGTACCCAATGTTGCAAAGCGACGTGCTTCCCGGCCCGTCCACCATGGAAAAGCAATGGATCGATTTATCAATCCCCGCTTTCATCATCATCTCGACGTAGCGGTCGAAGACGGAATAATCAAACTGGAACTTGGACGCCTGGCCCGTCTGGTAAGTTCCGGGAAATCGCCACTCGACCATCGAGGGATAAACAAAGCCGGTCTGCGAGCGCCAGGGATCATAAAGAATGCTGGTGGTGATGGATTTCTGGCCATGCTCGGCGAGGTTGCGCGTGTAGGCCTCGAGCAGCTTCCAGTGCTGGGGCGACCAGAGCGGAACTTTGGCCATGCGCGCGACAGCGGCAGGGTCTTGCCAGATGTTCAGGTAAAAATCGCCCTTCGTGATGTCCGGCAGCGTGAAGTCGAGCACGTGAAGAGAAATTTCAAAGAGTTTGTGCCCGCTGCCGGCGTTGACGCGGAGCGCACCATGATAATCGCCGGGGGCGGCGTCCCTTGGAACGGTAATCGTAAGCCACACGCCCTGGGTCCAGTTGGGCTTGATTTCCGACGGAGGGGTCAATAGCAGCGGGTCCGCCATCAATTCGCCGCGCTCTTCGGCCGGGACGTAACCCGGATAGCGGATCCTTACCCAGTTGCAGGGAAGCGCGCTGCCGCCCGCGGTGCCGGCGGATTCACACGCAGCTTCAAACGGCTTAAGAGCTTCTGACGACCGCACGGCGAACTGAAGGGAGATCATTTCGTTTCGGAATGCCTCCGCGTTGACCATGGAATTTCGGGACGTCGGTATGCTTGCGGGAGTGAGCCTCATGCCGGTACTGACCTCCCATGCCTGGAAAGTGCCGCGCGCAGGCTGAGCTCTTCCAACTGTGAGTGCGGCCAGCAATCCAGCGAGTGACAGCGCAACAAGCAAAGCAGTCTTCTGGGGGGCCATAAAACATCTCCTGGGTACGGCGGGCGGAACTCGCGTCCATCCAATGCAAAGTTCCGAATGCCGCCAAAACGAGTTTCGAAAACTTTCCAACTACTTCGTTGACGTGCGACTTGGGCAAGAGTAATCTTCAGAATACTGTTGAAGCGAAATTCTACACCAAAGAGAGGCCACAGGCACCATGGATCGAAGACAATGGCTCGGGATGATGGGCGCGACGCTGATCGGGCGGTCCGGCAAGCTGGCGGTTGCGGCTGAACAGCAGCCTTCGCGACGTGTCGAAGGCAAGAGGCGGGAGATCTATCTCAGCGAATTTCAGCCCAAAAGCATGTTGAAAGTTCCGGTCACGAACATTGCACGGGCGAAATTTCCGGTGATCGATATTCACACGCACCTCTCATTTTCCGCTGTGAATCGGAATGGAGTGGCTATAAGCGAGCAGATGAAATACCTTGCCGAACCTGCGGACCTGCTGGCCGTGATGGACCGCAGAAACATCCACACTCTGGTGGACCTGACGGGAGGCTTCGGCCAGGGGCTTGTGGATACTGTGCAGAAATATCATGCTCCTCACCCCGACCGTTTCATCGTCTTCACTGAGCCGTGGTATCCGCGCACGAACGAGCCCGGCTATCCCCAATTCCAAGCCGACGCTATCGAGAAGGCGCATAAGGCCGGCGCGCGCGGATTGAAGGTTCTGAAGACGCTGGGGCTTTACCTTCGCGAAAACATTACTTCAGGGCCGCTGGTCAAGATCGATGACCGGCGGTTCGACCCGATGTGGGAAGTCTGCGGAAGCCTCGGAATGCCGGTCCTGATCCATACCGCCGATCCAGACGCGTTTTTTCTTCCCACCAACCGGTTCAATGAACGCTATGAAGAATTGAACAACCATCCGGACTGGTCTTTCTACGGCAAGGATTATCCCAGCAAGCGGGAACTGCTTGAGGCGCGTAACCGTGTCTTCGCCCGCCATCCGCGCACGCAGTTTGTCGCCCTTCATGTGGGCAGTCAGGCGGGCGATCTTGCGTCCGTCTCGGAGCTTCTCGACCGCTTTCCGAACGTGCAGGTCGAGACAGCGGCGCGAATCAATGAACTCGGGCGCCAGCCGCGCTATGCGCGCAGGTTTTTCGATAAGTATCAGGACCGGATCATGTTCGGCACGGACGCCGTACCGCCGCCTTACGGCAATTCAACTCCTCAGCAGATTTTTGGCGACAGGCTTTATGAAATCTACTGCCGATTTTTTGAGACCGAGGACGAGTATTTCGATTATGCTCCGGCGCCGAAACCTCCGCAGGGGCGCTGGGAGATCTACGGCATCGGCTTGCCGGATTCCATCCTGCGCAAGCTTTACTACGAAAACGCAGCGCGGTTGCTGAAGATCAGGGTTTAGCGAACCGGTGACACGAGGCAAAGCGGGAAATCCGCCCGTGAAGACCAACTGGAGGAGGCAGGGAATGCGTTTGACTTTTAGTGCCGCCATCGTGGCGCTTATCGTCTGCGTGGGCCAGGCGCACGCGCAGAACAACATGGTGGTGGTGCGCCCGAAAGAGATTGACACCGTGCTGGTGAACCCCGGCATGGGAATACAAACGTTCCAGCGGTTCAACGGCGATGCGCTGAATCCGGGGCTGCGATGGTCGGAAGAAGGCCCGACAGCGCAATTAAAGCCCGCGGCAGAGAAGCCGGACTTCCCGGAAAGTTCGATCTCCTATTGCCGGTGGTTCTGGAACGTATTGGAGCCGCAGCGCGGACAGTACAACTGGGGCATCATCGATCTTGCGTTGAAAGAAGCGCGTGCGCACCATCAGACGCTTGCCATCCGCATGATGCCCTATGATGAAAATCACCCGCTGCCCGAATGGTACCGCAACTCCGGCGCGCGCCGTGCTAATAAGCCCACCGATCGCGACGGCAAGATCTGGCAGCCGGATTTCAGTGATCCACTTTACCTGAAGTACTGGGGAGAACTGGTGGCGGCGGCAGGGAAGCGCTATGACGGAAATCCCTACCTCGAAATGGTGGATATCTCTTCCATCGGCTACTGGGGAGAAGGCTGGAGCGACTATATGCCGGCGTTCAAATACCAGAAGCCGCTGATCGACATCTATCTCGACGCCTTCAAGCGCACCCCGCTGCTGATGAATTTCGATCAGGCGGAGGCGCTGGCTTACGGCGTGTCGCACGGCTCGGGCTGGCGTCTTGACTGCTGGGGCGACATGGGCATGCTGCGTGGCGAAAAGGAGTCTGGCCGCTCGCTGATGCTGGATCGCTATCCCGAGCAGGTGGTTGAGACAGGCATCCAGAATGCCTGGATGCGCAGCCCGGTTTCGCTTGAGAGCTGCGGCGTCGTGGGCACGTGGTTCAAGTACGGATACGACGTGAACTACATTCTGGATCAGGCGCTGCGCTGGCACGTGAGTTCGGTCAACATCAAATCTTCCGCAATCCCGCCGGAGTGGAAAGAGCAATTTGAGGAATTTGAAAAGAAGATGGGATACCGCTTCATTCTTCGCCGCCTGGAATATCCGAGGAGTGTGCGGCCGGGCGAAATGATGCCGGTAAATTTCTGGTTTCTCAACGCCGGCGTTGCGCCCGTTTACCGTCCTTACATTCTGGCCGTCGATCTTCATTCATCGGATGGTGATGCCGTGATCAGGACGCCCGCTGACGTGCGCACCTGGCTTCCCGGTGACGCCGTTTTCGAGAGTACGCTTTTCGTTCCGATATCGCTTAAGCCCGGCGAATATCATTTCCGCGTAGGATTGCTTGACCCGCGCACCGAACGCCCGGCGATCAAGCTTGCCAACGAGGGTCTCCAGCCGGACGGTTGGTACGATCTCGGAACGATTCAGGTCCAGCAAAGCGCGCCCTGAAGGAGTGCAGCGGAAGGTGCAGTCTGTCAACCTGATTTTCACGGAGATTTGCTATGGTGCTTCGAAAATCTGTTATTGTGCTGGGCGTGGCGATCAGTTTTGTTGTGATGCCGTCGGCGCGGGCGGCGAAAGTCCGCGTGTGGAAAGGAACGATCAGCATTCCAACTTATCTGCTGGGGCCAGAGGACCCGAACCCCCCGTTCCCGCTGGTGAACAGCCACAACATTTATCCCTATACGGCGCTCGATGATCTGACGGACAGGCGCGAGATGGTGACCTATCAGGCAATTTATCTTGAAAACGAATATCTGAAGGCCACCATCCTTCCGCAAATGGACGGCCGCGTTTACTCGCTTTATGACAAGGTGGCAAAACGCGAGGTCTTTTATCGGAACAACGTGATCAAGTATGGCATGGTGGGGTTGCGGGGCGCGTGGATTTCAGGAGGGATCGAATTCAACTTCCCGAACGGGCATACGACGGACACGGTTTCGCCCGTGGATTCACGGTTTCAGGAAAATCCTGACGGCAGTGCGACGGTAATCGTGGGAGATATGGACCAGGTCAGCAACATGCACTGGGAAGTCGCATTGACGTTGCGGACCGGCGTTGCCCGGCTTGAACAGCATGTCACGCTCTTCAATTCCACGCCGCTCGAAAAGCTCTACTGGTGGTGGGCCAATGCAGCAGTTCCGGCCACTGAAGACATGCAGTTCATCTATCCGATGCGTCTGGTGAATCCTCATTCGCATACGGAAATCTGGACATTCCCCGTCTGGAATGGTGTTGATTACAGTTGGTACAAAAATGTCCGCCATCCCACTTCACTCTTCGGCGTGGATGTTCACCGTTCGTTCTTCGGAGCGTACTATCACAAGGCCGATAACGGCGTTATCCATGTCGCCGATTATCATGAGGTGCCGGGAAAGAAGACATGGACGTGGGGAGTGGCCGGTGATGGATTAATCTGGACGCATCTTTTGACTGACAATGACGGCCCCTACAATGAAATTCAATCCGGGCATTTCGAAACGCAACTGAGCCAGGAATTCCTGCCGCCACAAAGGGTCGAATCATGGACTGAATACTGGTATCCCGTGCAGGGGCTCGGCGGCGGATTTGTGGAAGGCACCCCGCAGATGGCCATTAACGTCGTCTATCCCTCCGCATCGGGCGGCCGCAGTTCTATGGTCGAACTGGCCGTAAGCCCGGCTGAAGCAATCCGAAATGCAAAGATCGAGGTCAGACTCGGGAGAAACGCGCTGAAGGATTTTGGCCCGGTGTCTTTTGAGCCGCTGGTCACAAAAAAGTTCGCGATCCCAGTGCAGGACATCGAGGCTGCCAAAAAGCAGTTGGATGTGACGATCCGGGACGCATCGGGAAAGACGCTGCTGCACTGGTTTGCCGGAGACCCGATTGACGGCAATCCCAATCAGTCCGTAAAGCCCGGCGTGCGGGAACGCAACCGGAAGCCGGACAGCGAGTTGTCCGTCGAAGAGCTCTTTCTGCGCGGCGTAAATGAAGAAAAGGAAGAAAGACCGCTCGAAGCATCGCGGATTTATGAGGAAGTGCTCAAGCGGGATTCGGGATACATCCCGGTGCTGCTGAAGCTGGCGGAGGAACAATACCTTGCTGCGGACTTCACCAGCGCGGAGAACTTGATTGCTCGAGCACGGGAACGCGATGCAAAGAACCCGCGCGTCGAATATCTGGCGGGAGTGGTTTATAAAGGAGCGGGGAAGTTCGGCCTCGCGCGCGACGCTTTCTGGCAATCGCTTCGCTTTGGAGGCGCGCAGGCTCCTGCGCTGATCGAACTGGGCGAAATTGCCATGGCGCAGAAAGAATACGCGAAGGGTGCGGAATTGCTTCGCCAGGCCCTTCGCTACGATCCTGACAACGGCGTTGCGCTTAGCGACCTGGCAGCTGCGTTGCGCCTTGCAGGCAATCTGAAAGAAGCGATCGAAACCGCTGCCACCGCCGTGAAGGAGATGCCGATCCTGCCGTACGCGCTCGCCGAGCAGTGGCAAGTGGCAAAAGCGACCGGCAACAGCGCAGCGGCACAGAGTGCAGAGGAGGTTTTCAGAAATGCGGCCGGTTTCCGGTCGCAGGGCTATCTGGAAGCCGGCGCCTGGTATCGCAGCCTTGGGGACCTTGCAGCTTCAGATGCGGTTTTGGAAGCGGCGGTGAAAAGTCTCGAGGCGCCCGAAGTTTCCCCGCTGATTTATTATTACCTGGCGGCAAACGCCTGGAATGAGGGTAACGCACAGCGTGCGGCCGCAGACGCCGCAGAAGCCACGAGGGCCAATGTCGAGGCAGTATTCCCCAACCGTCCGGAAGATGCCGTGGTGCTTCGCGAAGTGCTGGCGCATCATCCTTCAGATGCGCACGCCCAATACTTTCTGGGAAACTTCCTCTTTGCGCACTCTCATTACGCCGAAGCCGCTGATTTGTGGAAGCGGGCCGCGAGTGAAGGCTTTCATTATTCCGTGCTCTACCGCAATCTTGGCGTATATGCATGGAAAGTGCAGAATGATCCCACAACGGCGGCGGAGTATTACGCCAAGGCCATCAAGGAGTCGCCGGGTGATTTTCGTCTGTACGTATCGCTTGATGAGATCTACACGCAACTTGGCAAAACCGGCGAGCGCGAGAAGCTCTTTGCCGGCGCGCCGGAGAAAGTTCTTGACCATGACACTGTCCGGGCGCGACGGCTGCTGCTGAACGTCGAGGAGCGCCGTTACGACCAGGCGCTGGACGCGCTCAAGGGGCATAACTTCAAGCCGTGGGAAGGCGGCCAGATCATCCACCAGTTGTTTGTGCTGGCCAATCTCGAAAAGGGTCGCGAGGCATTTGCGGGAGGCAACTATAAATCAGCCGAAGCCTCCTTCCGTGCCGCACTGGAATACCCTGCACATCTGGGTGTAGGCAAGCCCGAACATCCCCAGGACGAAGAAGCGCTTTACTGGCTGGGCCGTGCACTCGATGCGCAGGATGAGAAGGCTGCTGCGCGCGAAGCATGGCAGCAGGCCGTAGATGAAATGCACGCGGCGGAAAACGAACCGGAAGGAGGCGTAACCGGGTCCGCGCGTTTCTATGCGGCGCTGGCGCTCGAGCGTCTGGGGCATGCTGATGAAGCCACGCGGATGCTCGACGCCCTTGTAAGCGAACCGCCGAACGGGCACAGATCGGCTTACAGCTATTACATTGCCGGCCTTGTTGAAGATCACCGCAGGCAGAACGGCAAGGCTGCTGCATATTTCCGCCGCGCGCTTGAACTGGACCCGGAACTTTGGCAGGCGCGGGTCGAGCTTCAACGCAGGGCGCGGTCCGAGTAACGGTCTGGCATCTTCCCATGAAAATCAAAAAGGGTGATCCAAGTATGTCGATGTTCACGACACACATGAAGAAAAGGCGAGTTGAAGGGACGGTTGCAGAGTTGTATTGCCAGGCCGCGATCGGCATATGTGTGGCTGCTCTGTTTGCCTTTGTGACAGCCACTCTGCATGCACAGCCCGCGAGTTCTTTCGCGAGTTCCTCGGCACAAGCGGTGCCGCGAATTCGCAGACCCGGACCGGTTTACATCATCCTGTGGTTCGACACTGAGGACTATGTCCTGCCGCAGAGCGACGATTCAGCAAAGCGGATTGCAGAATTCCTGACCTCGCAGGGAATTTGCGCCACGTTCAAGGTGGTTGGCGAGAAGGCGCGCACACTCGAGCGTCGGCATCGCGAGGACGTAATCGCTGCGCTCGAAAAGCATGAGATCGGTTACCATTCGAATTACCACAGCTGGCGCGTAAGCCCAGCCGAATACGAGGCACCGCTCAACTGGCAGGATGGCGTACAGGAATTCATTCGGCGCGAGCAGCCCGGCATTGACGACATCCGCCGCATCTTCGGCAGAATGCCCACCGCTTACGGCCAGCCCGGAAATTCATGGTGCCCCGAAGCGCAGCCCGCGCTCAGGAAGATGGGCATCCACGTTTATCTTGATGACGGCGAGCAGATTGGGCTTGATGGCAAGCCGTTCTGGTATGGTGGCATCCTCAACATTTTTAATATGAGGTACATCGGCGACCTGCGCCCGAATGCGGACTGGACCAACCTTACCGAAGTCAAAGCCAATTTCAAAAAGGCGTACATGGCCCTGAGTGAAAGCGGCGGCGGGCTGATCAGCATTTATTTCCATCCGTGTGAATTCATCCACAAGGAGTTCTGGGACGCAGTGAATTTCTCCCACGGTGCGGAACCGCCGCGCTCGGAATGGAAGCTGCCGCCCGTGAAGACTCCCGAGGAGCAGGCGCGCACGTTTTCGTTTTTCGAGCAGTTTGTCGAATACATGAAGACCTTCCCCGTTCAGTTCGTTACTGCGTCTGAAGCCTTCCAACTTTATCCGGACATTGCACACCGTCGAGCGTTTTCGAAACAGGACCTGGCTGAGATTGCGCACGACGTGCAGCCGGCAGTGTCGTTCCAGGTTTATCGGGACTACGCGCTGTCGGCCAGCGAGATTTTATGGCTGCTGAACGATTACATTGATCGGGAGATCAACCATCAGCCGGACGCATTCTTTGAATTGCGCGGAACGCCGCTCGGCCCGAGCACGGGTGCCAACAACGCGGAGTTGAAAGGCGAGGTGAAGGTTCCGTGGTACCAGTTTCGCTGGGCTGTAGAGGATGTCGAGAGCGCACTGGAGAAGAACCAGCAAGTTCCCACTGTGGTCTGGATTGGAGGGAACCCGTATCCGCCCGAGAGCTATCTTGTGGCCCTCACGCGCGTGGCTGAAACCCTTCTCGATGGGAAGCAGCCTCCACAGGAGATTGCTCTGAGACCAGCCACTCTGGACGCGGCAAAGTACGTCGCCGAAGACTCGGCGAACGTGTGGGATTGGCCGATCTTTCGTCCTGGATTTAATGGCAAGCATCTGCTTGATCTTGCCAGGCTCCAGGCTTGGACTCTGAAGCCCGCGCAGCTTGAGGCTTCATCCTGCGAGGCGGCACGCGCCGTGTCGCACTCGCAATGAAGCTGGATGCAGACGAGCGGCCCGATTTCCGGTGTGCGAATGGATTGCGTTGCTTCAAGCCAGACACGGCAAAGTGTTGACATTAGACCTCCCGTGGAAACTTGTTTAACTCTTCCAATGCAGGGTTTTCTAAACAGAATGTGCTGCCGCATCGTTATGTTGTTCGCAGCCGCTCTGGTTTGCGCGCCGCTGAATTCAGCAACGGTGTCTCCGCTTTTTGCGCGGGGTTACACGGTGTTGCCGCAACCTCAGCAGGTTGAATTCAAAGGCGGGGATTTTGAATTTGGGAGCGGATGGCGTCTGGAAGTGGGTGAGGGAGTGAAGCCGGACGATGTTGCCATCACAATTTTGAAAGAAGACTTGCAGAACCGCGATGGCATAACGCTCGCAACGCGCGGACCGGGCAAGGCGATCGCGCTTATGATCCGGCGCGGGTCGGTGGCAATCGGTGCGGCTGCAGACAGGGACCGCCAGGCGCTTGAAGACCAGGCGTATCGTCTGGAACTGGCGAACGATGGGATTCGAATCACGGCGAATGCCCCGACCGGGCTGTTCTACGGCGCAGAGACGCTCGTGCAGTTGGTGAAGGAGACCCATGGAAAGTACTGGCTGCCGGAAGCGACCATCACCGACTGGCCGGATCTTGAGCAGCGCAACATCTACTGGGATGACAACCATCATCTGGAGCGGATGGAGGTGCTGAAGCGGGCGCTGCGACAGGCGGCCTTCTACAAGATCAACGGATTTGTGATCAAGCTGAACGGACACTTTGAATTCAAGAGCGCGCCGGCTGTAGTGGAACCGTATGCGCTGACGCCGGAGCAGTTGCAGGAACTGACCGATTACGGGCTGAGGTATCACGTGCAGTTGATTCCGTATCTGGACGGGCCGGCGCACGTGGCGTTCATCCTGAAGCACCCGGAATATGCGCGTCTGCGGGAGTTTCCGGACAGCAATTATGAGATGTGCACGACGAACCCGGACACCTACAAGCTGCTGGAGGGAATGTATCAGGACCTGCTCAATGCAAATAAAGGCGTGAAGTACTTTGTGCTTTCCACCGATGAGCCCTACTACGTTGGCCTGGCGGACAACAGCCAGTGCCGTGAGGCTGAACTTGCAAAGAAGCTGGGAAGCGTCGGCAAGGTGGAAGCCCAATTTCTCGACAAGGCCGCCGGTTATCTGCACGATCGCGGACGCACGGTGATCTTTTGGGGCGAGTATCCGCTCGTCCCGGGAGACATTCCGTCATTGCCTTCGTATCTGGTGAATGGCGAGGTGTACGGGCCGGAATTTAACTCAGCTTTCAGGACACGCGGAATCCGGCAAATGGTTTACACATCCACCGAAGGCGTTGAGCCTCTCTTTCCGAACTACTATCGGCTTCCTCGAACCGCGCTTTTCAATCCTGTGCGCGTCGGCGACCGTCTGGATGAAATGTATCAGCTGATTTCCTTCGGCACTTCGCGCCAGAATGCAGACCTCATCGGTGTGATTGTCGCCGGCTGGGGCGACGAAGGCCTGCATCCGGAGACGTTCTGGCTGGGTTACGCAACGGGGCCGGCCTGGGGATGGCATTTGGGCGCGCCGAGTCCTGCCGAAGCGAGGGAAAGTTTTTATCGCCTGTTTTACGGCCGAGGCGCGCAGCAGATGGGTCGCGTCTATCAGTTGATGAGCGAGCAGGCGGAATTCTGGGACAGCAGTTGGGACAGCGAACCCTCATCCGCACGGAAGCCGCTCTTCGGGAACTCTTACACGATCTTCAACCCACGCCACCCGGAGCACGATCAGATGCTGCCGCTGCCGCCTGTCCCGCAGGGTGAATATCTGCGCCTTGGCTACGATTGGGGCAGAGAGAACGCGCGGCGCGTGAAGATGGCTGAAGACTCTATGCCTGCCAACGATGAGCTGAAGGATCTGCTCAACCAGAACCTGATCTCTGTGCAATTCGGGAAATACAATCTTGAAGTGTTTCTTTCGATTGCAGAACTCTATCGGCAGAACCTCGAGATGATCATGGAGCTGAATGAAATCAACAATGCGCTCAAACACGCGCAGGAGGCAGCGGCGCACGTCGAATTTGCGCAGGCCGTTGAGGCGCTGGACCGTGCGCTTGATCTGGCTGAGGATATCCGCGAACAGCGCAACCGGGCGCTGCAGGATGCGGTAGGTACATGGTATAAAAGTTGGCTGCCGCGCGTGGCGGAGGCCAACGGTCGGAAATACCTGAATGAGGTTGATGACGTAAAAGATCATTTGCCGGTCCGCACGGTGGATATGAGTTATCTGGTGTACCGCGAAATCATCCTGCCGCTCGGAAAATGGTATGAAGAGGTGCAGGCCGCACGGAACAGCTACGCCCAGGCCCATGGCATGGCGGCCAGAACGAAATCGCTCAATTGGCAGGACACCGGGCAACCGGCGGATTTTGCCGCGTCCCAATGACTGGTTGCTGTCTGAAGATCAAGGGCTCGCCTCGCATGTCATAATCGCAGCAGACAAAAGCAAGGCATTTGGGAGGAAGAAAGGAAATCGCATGAGTCTCGATGCCAGCCTCAGAGAACAGCTTGATACCTACGTCGAAGGCCGTCGCGACAGACTGATGGAGATTATTCGCGATCTGGTTCGCATTCCGTCGGAGAATTCACCGCCCGTAGGCCACGAAGAGGCTTGCCAGAAATACGTGGCGGAATATCTGAAGGGACAGGGTCTGGAAACGGAGCTTTATTATCTGAGCGAGGTGAAAGGCCTGAAGGAGCATCCGCTCTTTTTCCCGGGACGCGATTACAGCAACCGCCCGAATGTCGGGGCGCGGCGCAGGGGGCGGGCCGGAGGACGGTCGCTGGTGCTCTCCGGGCACATTGATACAGTGCCGCGCGGGACGCAGCCCTGGACGCGTGACCCTTTTGGCGGGGAAGTGGAAGGGAATCGTCTTTACGGTCGCGGGTCGAATGACATGAAGGCGGGCGTGGCGGTGAATGTGTTTATGGCGGAGGCGCTGCGCGATCTCGGTATTGAGCTCAAAGGCGACCTGATCATCGAAACGGTCTCCGATGAGGAATTCGGCGGCGTGAATGGCACGATCGCGGGGCGGATTAAAGGTTACAACGGGGATGCCGCCATCATCACGGAGCCGACTTTCCTGAAAATCTGCCCCGCACAGCGTGGCGGGCGCACGGTGCACATTCGGTTGAGTTCGACGGGTGGCATCTTGCAGGAGGGCAAATTCCCGACGGGTGTGATCGACGCGATTCGGTATTTTCTGGTGAAGGTGCAGGAATTTGCGGAGCAGCGGAAGAGGACGGCGCCGGTGCATGAAATCTACGCGGGCCTGGTCGATCCGGTGCCTGTTTCGATCACGAAGCTGACGACGGGCCCTTGGGGGACGGGGGAACCGATCACGATTCCCGAGACGTGCCAGATCGAGATGTACTGGCAACTGATGCCGGGGGAAAAGCAGGAGGACGTCGAGCGGGAATTTCATGAGTGGTTTGAAAGGATCGTGAAGGCGGCGCCGGAGTTGTTCCCGGTGAAGCCGGAATTGGAGTTTCCAATACGCTGGCTGCCGGGGTCGGCCATTTCGCTGAACGAGCCGCTCGTCACCGAGCTTGCAGAATGCGTCCAGCATGCGCTTCAGGAAAAGCCCGTTATTCAGGGGTTTGATGCTCCATGCGACATGTATGTGTTTCATCAGGCCGCCAAAACGCCCGCGGTGCTTTGGGGGCCGCGAGGCGGCAATACGCATGCCGCCGACGAATACGTGGAGATCGACTCAGTGGTCGCTGCCGCAAAAGCGCAATTGGAGTTCGTCTGCCAGTGGTGCGGAGTTGCACGCTGAATTTCGTGAACAAGGTTTTGAGTTGCAGAAAACCGGCCAAAACTGGTAGAAAATAGAGAAGCACTGGGAGGTCGTCTAACGGTAGGACTGCAGACTCTGGATCTGCGTATCGGGGTTCGAATCCCTGCCTCCCAGCCATGCAGCAGGTTCCTCCAAGGCTGTTTTTGAAGACTGCGGCCAGTGTCATGTAGCTGAAATAACCATCATGATTCGGCATGTCAATCTCATGCTGAGCGAAGCGAAGCCGCCCAGCACTTGTCTGAAAAGAAATACCGAGGCCCTTTGCCGCGCACACTAAGGGAAGAGCTGTCTGCCGCCTGTACGGAGGCCTTGCTCCCGCCCTTTTTCTTAAAGCTTGTTTGTCCTGCTCGGGCTTCGTCCTGTGTCCCATTCGTCGCAGGAATGCTTGCCGCTCACCGGGTCGAGCAGAGCACCTGCAGCAGCAAGGTGCGCACCGGCTCCTCTCATGGAATTGATGTTCGGTCCAGTGGCGCGTGCAAACGTACCAGCCGTCGGCTCCGGCTTCCGCTAAGGACGGTCCGGCAGGATCTTCTGCTCGGGCGAAAGGCCAGGGAAGCAAAGGTTCAATTCGATGAACCTCTCCGGTCCGCCCGGCGTGGAAAGCTGACCGGGTTGTTGCGGGCTAAGACCTTATGGTGGAATGTACATTCACGCCGTTGGTGTCTGCTGAAGTCTGTGTTACTGGCAGGAAATTGCAGAACACTGGATGGCGTGCTTCTACCGATCGGAGCGGGAGGATGGCATGGCGGTGATACGCGATCTCTTACTTGCCTGTTCAAAGAGCGTTTGGCTGCGCGAGCACGCGTCGCGATACCGGTTTGTCCGGCGCGCGGTCTCGCGGTTTATGCCCGGCGAAACGGTGGATGATGCATTGGCCTGCGCAAGCAGGCTCAGAGATCAATCGATTGGGACAGTTCTTACCCATCTGGGTGAGAACGTTACGGACCCGGCAGAAGCGCGGCGCGTCACGGAGCATTATCTCGACGTGCTGGACCGTATTCGCGCTCTTGGACTGGGAACGGAGCTTTCCGTTAAGTTGACGCAGTTGGGCCTCGATCTGGATGTGGAGCTTTGCTATGAGAATCTGGCCAGGATCATCCAATGCGCCGGACCGGGAAGCGTTGTGTGGATCGACATGGAGGCCAGCAATTATACGGACGTCACCCTGGACGTTTTCCGCCGCGCCCGTTCTGAATATCCGAATGTGGGTGTGTGCCTTCAGGCTTATCTCTACCGGACGGAAAAAGACCTTGAGAGCCTGATCCCTCTGGGTGCAGCGGTGCGGCTGGTGAAAGGCGCCTATAAAGAGGCGCCAGATAAAGCGTACCCCCGCAAGGCGCAGGTGGACGAGAATTACTTCAAACTCGCCAGGCGACTGCTCGGCCATGAAGCCCGAGCCGCACATGTCCGCGCTGCCATCGCAACTCATGACCTGAAGCTGATTCGGCAAATCATCGCCTACGCTCGGTCACAAAACCTGCCGCAGGACAGCTTAGAGTTTCAGATGCTTTACGGCATTCAGACTCAGGAGCAGTTGCGGCTGGCGCGCGAGGGTTGGAAATCGATCGTGCTGATTTCCTACGGGGATTTCTGGTTCCCCTGGTACATGAGGCGGCTGGCCGAGCGGCCCGCCAACGTATGGTTTGTTTTACGAAATCTGTTGGCCGCCTGAATTTCCCTGAAGTCTGCAATGCCTGCAAAACTGTTGGACGTGCGTGAATTGTTAGGTTGCAAGGAAATTGCGGCCACCTGCCCTCATGAGCAGAGCATGCAACCAGAGACGCTACGGTATGGAGCGACATTCAAACTATATCGCCGGTTGCGGGGCATGGCTGCCGGCGTTGATGACTTCTCGAAACGGTATCCGGCGGCACCATTGGACCGAACTCAGAAATAACTCGGGGAAGATGTTGTCCCTGAGACGGACTCTGCTGGTGTACGTGGCAAGTTTTTCCCATTCCGCCTTCTCATAGCTGATTACTGCCTGAAGGGCATCGTGCAAGCTATTGCGTGTACCGAGCAGCGCCTGCCTGACGTCCTCAGCGATGGGCAGGTCTGCCAGCGCGGACTTCATCGGGCGGCCGAGGATGGCGTCGATGTTGGAGAGCAGACCCAGGAAGAAGTAATCCTCCTGCCGGGATTGAGCGCCGAGCCGACGAGCGAGGCTTTCGCAAAACGCCGCCCGCGTGAGTGCAGTTTCAAACAGGACGGGAGGCTTATCCTCCCCCAGGCTTGCGATGGCCACGAGCGATATCCACTTTCGCATCTCCGCCTGTCCCAGCAGCGCGACGGCGTGCCGGACGGACCGAATGCGATTGCGGAACCCAAACGCGGCGGAGTTCAGGAAACGAAGGAGCTTGTAGGACAGCCCAAGATCATGCTTGATGTTATCCGCAACTTTTCTGACGTCCATTTCCGGGGCCGTAACCGCCCTGAGGATGCTGAAGTAAAAGAGTTTTGCAGGTGGAATGTCATTCGAGGCCATGATCCGGGGCTTCGCAAAAAAATAGCCCTGAAAGGCGGAGTATCCCTGTTCGATCGAACGTTGAAACTGCTCGCGCGTTTCGACCTTTTCTGCGACGAACTGTATTCCTCTTTCCCGGTAGCGCCGCAAAGTTTCTTCCGTTTCGCTTTCCGGGGTGGCAAGAAGGTCGATCTTGATGATGTCCGCCAGGTCCACAAGCGGTGAGTGCTGCTCATTCCTGAAATCATCCAGCGCGATCACGTAGCCGGCGGACTTCAGCACGCGGCATGCGGTCAGCACGTCGCTGTCGGCTTCAACCGTCTCCAGCACTTCAATCACAATCCGGTCGGGAGGCATCAGCGCGGCGCGCCCATTTACGAGCGCGTTCCTCGTGCAGTTGATAAAGGCGCGCTTGCCATCCGTCAATTCGTGAATTCCATACAGGGTCATGGTGTCTGAAATTACGGATGACGCAGCTGCGTCCGCATCTTCAATGTGGCTGAAGGGTTCATCCGCACTTCGGAATAATAGTTCGTATCCTACGACATTCTCGCCGCGATCAAGGATGGGCTGCCTAGCAATGAATTTCTGCATCGATGGAACGGCCTTTCCGGATTAGCCTGGTGCCGCCGGGGTTTCGCCGGTGAAAGCTGCGGCTGTATTTGAAACATCGGCTTTGCCGCCGGAAAGTTTAGCAGGCTGCTGAGAAACGCCAAAATGTCATGCTGCGCATAGCAAAACACCTCCGGACTTCTCTGAGCATCATCCCAAAGACCGGTCGCTGCACTCTCAATGACAACCGCGAAATCCGTTTTCCAACTACCCGTTAGAGCTGTTAAGTGAACAACTGAGGCGTTAGCGCGGCGAGTGTTTTACGCATGTCAGCGGCGGCTGGATGAAGAGCGCGGGACTGCCCCGAAAGGGCCCTATAAAGATGCCGGGGCTTATCAGACGGGCGTTGCCGCTGGTCCTAAGCTCTCCAGCCGGCACGGGAAGGAGTTCCGGCTGCGTCGGGTGCGTGGGCGGGGGCGACCCTGTCGGGTATCAGGAATGGGGTGTCTTGCGGGGAGCGCGATGACTTGCTGGCTGGGTCTGCTGGATGCACAACTGGAACTCCTTCCCACAGCTTTCTGACTTCCGTGAAATATTCAGCCGCCTGTCGCAGCAGGACCGGGCTGCGTTGGATGCTGCCATCGAAGATCTGCACGCGCACCAGCCGGTAAAACCGGTCCAGCCAAAACGCAACCTCACCACCGTTGGTGAAGTCCAACGCACCCTGCAGGTGGACGATGAAAGTCAGGACCCGGTTCAGGTATTGCGTTTTTCTCTCGATATCGTTCTGTTCAATGGCGCGGGCTGCGGCGTGAAGCAGACGGATGACTTCGTCGTAGCAGTGGATAAAAATCTCCGCCTGGCTGGAACTTTGCACAGCGCTTTCGCGGTAGCTTTTGATGGGGATGCTATTCATTGCTAGCCGCCCGTGATCGGCGAGGTTGAACCGCCGCCGATCGAACCAAGTTGCCCGGTGATCTGCTGAAGCAGAAGAGGCAGCGTCTGAAGGGTCGAGTTGACCTGTGCGTACTCCTTAAGCCAGAGTTGCTGCTGCTGATCAAGACGCGCCTGGAAATCGTTAATGTCGTTTTGCAGAGATTGCTGGTTTTGCGCGATCCCCTGCAACTCGATATACAAAGGCCCTGCGCCCGGGTTGGTCAGATTCAGGAGGTCGTTACCGAGATTGATGGCATAGCCGCCGGGGGACCCGGCCTGCTGGAAGAAATTCTGGACGGCACTGGAATTCCCGCTGATGGCCGCGTTCAGGGCACTGCTGTCAACGCTCAGCGTGCCATCCGACTGAAGCGTGACGCCAAGGGATGCCAGGCTCGTGATGCCGTTGTTTCCCGCGACCGTATAGTTGATGTCATTGTAAAGTTCCTGCTGGACCTGTGCGAGCCCGGCGTCCGCAATGAGCGGGGGCTGCTGCGAAGCGCCCTGGGTGTAAGTCAGCTGCGAGTTGATTGCCTGGATAATAGCATTATAGGCAGACACAAAAGTATTAATAGCGTCGGAGATCCGGGTGGCATCCGGTGCGATGGTGACTGTGACGGGGTTTGCCGATGTTCCGGTCAACGTAAGCGTGACGTTGGGTATGACTCCGGAGACGGTGTTGCTCGTGGAACTGATTGAGACCCCATCAACGGTAAGCGAGGCGTTCGAGCCCGTCGCCGTCTTGTTGAATGTCAATCCCGTCGTATTCCCGGAAATGACAAGGTCGCCGGGTGCTCCGGAGGTATTGCTGACCAGCGCCAGCCTGGAGCCATTCGCATCCGTGATCACGCTGGCGGTCACGCCGTAGTTCTGGCTGTTGATGTAGGAAGCCAGCCCGCTCAGAGTGTTGTTTGTGCTATCCACCGTGATCGTGACCGGGTTTGCGCTTCCAATCTGGAGCGTGAACTGGCCCGTGGCGAAAGTCGTGCTGTCAGTGACGAGCGCGTTTGTGTCGTAGGACGACGTCGTCGCGAGGGAATTGACGGTCACGGAATGCGTGCCGACGCTTGCGCCAGTCGTGGAGGCGGCCGTTAGAACGCCGGCGTCCGAGGATACTGCTGTCGTGGCGGCGAGGGCCCCGACCGGGTCCTGAAGAGCATGGACGGAGGTTTGCAGGCTGTTCAGGAGGTTGTTGATATTATTCAGGGCCGATTGCTGGGAGCTGAGAAATTTCTGCTGGTCAATGAGAGGTTGCTCGGTGGCCTGTGCGGCAGCCACGAGGGTCGCAACGGTTTGCTGAACGTTGAGCCCCTGGTTGAGTCCCAGGCCCATTGTATTCAGGTTCAATCCGAATCCCATCGACCCCATCGGGTGCCACTCTCCTTTATGGCAGATGAATAAGCGGCCATGACGGCGGGGATGGTTTCAGCACCTCCGCCGTCATGGATCGGGTATCCGCTACTGGAGCAACTTCAGCAGGCTTTGCGGCACGGAGTTGGCCTGCGTCAGCGAGTAAATGCCGGTCTGCTCGAGGACCGTGAACTTGCTCAGGTTCGAGATAACCTGCGGGAGGTTCGCTGATGTTATGGTGCTCAATGCAGCGGTCGTGTTCTGGGCTTCAACCGTCGCCACGTTCTGGCCGTCCTGGAGTTGGACGATGGCGGCGCCGATCTGGCCGCGCAGCGCGCCGACGGCGGTGATGGCGTTATTGATCTCCGAGAGGGCGGCCTGCGGGTTCCCGGAGACCGTGAAATCGGTCGTCGTAAGTCCCAGCCCTGAAGCGCTCAACACCGTTGTCGAGATGCCGATGTTGTAGTTCGTTGTCAGGTCGGTCAGGAAAATGTTGGTTGTGGTGCTGGTAAAGACGGCCTTCCCGTTGAAGTTGGTGTTGCTGCCGATATTGTCGATTTCCGCCAGGATGTTATTGTATTCGGTCCCGAGTGCGCTCAACTGGGTGGTTGAAAGTCCGCCGTTGGCTGCCTCGGTGGCGAGCGTAACGGCGGTGTTCAAAAGCGTGCTCACCTGTGACAATGCGCCATCCGCAACCTGGCCGATGCCAATTCCGTTGCTGGCGTTATTCACGCTCTGGTTCAGGGCGGCGATGGATGCATTCAGCGAGTTTGCGATTTGCAGCCCGGCTGGATCGTCCGCTCCGGTGTTGATCCTCGAGCCGGTGGTCAGTTGGGTCAACGTTGACTGGAGTGATTGGTTCGTGCTTTGCAACTGGTTTTGCGATTGCAGGGATGCAATGTTGAAAAGGACGCTCAGTCCCATAGGATTCTCCTTCCGTGTGTTTTTGCTGGCCTCCGGCGGAGAACCTTTGGCTGGCCTAGGTTCTTGCCTTCTGGCGCTCTCTAGCCAACCTACCCTATCGGCACGGGTTTCCCGGTCTTTAATTGCGTGCTTCGGTGCGGCATAGTACTTTAATACCAGACATGCGGATAGCAGGCATGGCATATGATGGGCGCGGGGCTGCCGCTGCCTCATCAGTGGGCAGGAAAGAACCTCGCTCCGAAGCCAATCGGAGCGATTTGAGCAGCGCCTCTTCATTGAATTGCCGCGCTGATACAGGTTTCTACTCTCGGTCATTTTCTCTCGATCAGCAGATTGAAAAGTGGAAACTCCATGGCTTTTGGCTGATCGAAGGGTTCCAGAGTATTCCACGGAGTGAAGTATTGCATCGTTCCACCGATCCGCCGGACTTTTTCGAGGAAGGCCTCGGGATCACTGCATTTGCGGATCATGGGAAGATTGATCTCCATGATAATCGTCAGCCTGGGGCTCCGATTAAGGACGCTTTGCATTCCTTCCAGGACGAGCGGCTCGCTGCCTTCGGCGTCAATCTTGATCAGGTCAACCGGCCCGCCGATGATTTCATCGAGTGGCACGCCATCGACCCGCACGCGTTCCTCCGGAGGCGTGTCAGGTTCCGGCACAAGCTCAGGAGCGAACTGGCTGGAACTTCCCTGGAATTGCCGCAACACATGAAGTTCAATCTGCCGCCGAGAGTCAAGCACTGCAAGCTGGTGCGCTTGAACTACCGACCCCAGGCAATTGACCTCGATATTCTTTTTCAGGACTTCGAAGGTGCGCGGATTGGGTTCGAATGAATAAACCCGACCGCTGCCTCCCACGCAGCAAGCCGAAAGCAACGAGTAATAGCCGTAGTTCGCTCCGACGTCAACCACAGTCATGCCTGGTTTTAGCCGCGCCGCAAACGCCTCGGTGATGGTTTTCTCCCAAATGCCGTTCGCCACCAGGTGCGGCGCAACGCTCATGTCGGCGGCTTCCATGTACATCAGGAAAGTATTCAGGACCTTCGTCAGTAGAAGTCCGTGGCCTGCGGGTGCCACAACCCGGCCCCACGCAGGGCTGGCGGCCAGAAGTTGGTCGATTCGTCGCCCCAACACGGTGGAAGTCTGCCGCAACATCTCGCGGGTTTGTATTACTTCATTTGCCAGATCGTTGATGCGCGTCAGGATCGCCTCGTTGAATTTCGCCTGGAGCCCTGTGCTCTCCAGAATGGATTTCATCAGTTGGAGTGTTGACCCGGGTTCGCCGTCTCCAATGTTTTGCTGCGCGGGCGAACCCGCGCGTGGATTTAACGTGTGCACTTCGTTTTCAATCATCGATATTCACCTTGGCTTTCCAAACACTCTCTGACTTCAAGAAAGAAACCGCACTTTCGGATAAGCTGCCCGTTGCCTGCTCTCGGCAAAGATTGCCCAGAAGGACGGGCCTTGGCGCCGGTATGCAGTTGCCTTTGCTCCCATGGAGCAATTGGCGGGCCAAAGTGAAAGCGGCCTGCTGTCCGATGTTGGGCCGTCCCCGCGAAAACGAACGCCCCACCGGTGAACCGCGCATGTCGGCAAAGGTATTGATCAAATGGCGGAATAGGCCGGAAGCATTCGTCAACCATTTCACCGTGTGAAATGTACTGATTGATTGCAGGCGCTTTTTCAGACCAGACGCGGAAGTGGGATGCATTTCCGGCCCCTACGCTTCATGGGTCGGTGATGCTTAAATTGAATTGATGAGGAGATCAGGCTTGCGACATCGGAAGGATATGCGCCTGAACTTCATCGAGCGCTGTCTTCAGCCGGATGGAATCCGGGAAATGGCTGATACCTTCCTGCAGCAGATTGAGCACTTGCGGCCATTGGCGCAATAGCGCGCGCAGGCTGGCGGCACGCAAATAGGAATCAGGATGCGGCCCTACCATCATGAGCTTTCTTTCGGCGGCGTCGGCGGCTTCCTCCGGACGTCCTGCAAGAAGGCAGGCCCCCATCAGACGATCATAGAGTTCGGCAGACTGGGGATCTTTTTCAAGAGCGGCGCGCAATCGCACCAGGCCCTGATGTGTCCGCCCCATTCGCATCTCTGCAAGGCCGAGCTTGCTTTCGAGCTGTGGCTGGTTGCCGAGCCGTTCAATGGCCTCGAGGTAATAGCGCCGCGCGTACTCGAAATTGCCCTGCTGATATTGTTCATCGCCTTTCCTTTCCGTCTCAGCACGAACCGATTGACGTTCGGCTTCGAGAAAAGCTTCCCGCAATTTTGCGGATTGAGGAAAGCGGTCGAGACCCCGGTTCAACAAATTAATGACGATTTGCCAGTCGTGCAACTGCGCGCGCAGACTTGCAGCGCGCATGAAGTCCTCAATTTGGGGCGCAGCCAGTGCGAGCTTCGCTTCTGCCGCTTCCGCAGCTTCCCGCAAGCGGCCGAGCCATGCGCAGGCGGCAACCAGGCGGTCATGGAGTTCGGCGCTATGAGGTTCCTGCTCGATGACTCGGCGCAGGCGCGCAAGTCCTTCTTCAATTCCTCCTGCGCGGATTTCTGCAAGACCTAATTTGCTTTCAATCTGAGGCGACTTGCCCAGCAGATCCAGCGCCTGTTCGTAGGATCGGCACGCGGATTCATAGCGGCCAAGGTTATAGAGCGAATCTCCCATGTTTTCATGGACCGCATCCATCTTTCCTCCGGTGTTTGCCGCGCGTTTAAAGCTCTCTATTGCCTCATGATGTCTTCCAGTTCGTGCGAGCGCAAGGCCGCGGAAAAACCAGGCAACACCCAGGCGAGGATTCAATTCGCATGCGCGTGAAAAGAGCCGCAGGGCCTCTTCATAGTTGCGAAAGTGCTCAAGCTCCTCGAGGCCGAGCTCGAAGTGCGCGTTGGCGTCCTCGGGTCGGTCGCGCAGTTTTTGCCGGCCCAGGTCACGGTAGAACTCCCACTTCCGATGCAGCGCGTGGTCATCTGCAATGAACCCCAGATGATGAATCAGGAAATTTCCCGCGCTGATTTTCATCCCGGCTTCCAGAAGGCGAGTACCCACAGTTTCATGAACGCACCCCACAAAATAGATATCCGGATGGCGGCGAAACAGCCGGATGTTTTCATGCTGAACATAGGCTGGATACTGCCGCACACACTCAAAAGTGGAGTCGTTCGGCTTCGCTTTCTGGTCCCACAGGTGACAATTCAAATCGAGAAGGTAATTACGGATCTGGACCAAGTAACCCATGGCGGTGGGGTGCGCAAGAAGCGGTGGGAGCAGTTCCTTCGCGGCTGGATCCAGTAACTCATCCGCGTCCAGCACGAGTACCCAGTCCGCACGGACTCTTGCCAGTGCGAGATTGCGGGCCTTGGCAAAATTCTGCTCCCATGCGATTTGGAATACTGTGGCGCCGTGGCGACGGGCGATTTCCCGGCTGCGATCGTTTGATCCCGTATCGGCAATCACGATTTCGTCCACAACGCCGCGCACGCTCTCAAGGCAGCGCCCGAGCGTCGCTTCCGCATCTTTGACAATCATGGAAAGTGCGAGTGTCGGCATTGTATAGAAGAAGGAGGCGCTTTCTCGGCGTCTGCCGTTCTGTTTCTTCGGATTTTGCGGCACGCAGTCGCCGTACCGGCGTTATGCCATGTTTTCGCCGCCGATCAACCGGCGGACCCTTTCAAGCTGCAGGCTTGTGATCCGCTTCCAACTCAGCAAGGTTCGCACCGTTTCTGATGCGGTCCTTCCTCGCTGCGCGGCTTCATCCCTGTGCTCAAAGAGCCAGCGCATTGTTCCGGCCAGTTCTTCCACGTTGGGCTCGAACCATGTGAAAGGGCCGGTCAAAGGGCCGTACCCCAGCGTGTTGTGTGGCAGTTCAGCTTCTTTTGCGGAAATAAAAAAGGACGCTTGCGGCGGGCAGAACTCTGGAGCAGGACCAAGGCCTGTCGTGATGACAGGCCGGCCGCAGGCGAGCCCTTCCACAAGCGGCATTCCAAAACCCTCGCCGCGGTAGGGCAGCACGATGACGTCGGCGCCCCGATAGAGCGAGGCGAGATGATGGTCATCCAATTCTTCGGTAAGAACCACGCAATGCGGCGCGCGCCAGTTGGCGCCTTCATTCGTTATCTGCTCAAGCAGACTCGCCCGCTTGTAAAAAGTTGATGAGCCGATGTCCTTGATCACCAGTGTAACGTCGTCGGCGGAATTGAAGGCGATGCGGTAGGCGCCCCACAGGACATCGATTCCTTTACGCGGGATTGCGCCCCCAACAAACAGAAAGACGAAACCCCGGCAGCCTCGCGGGCGCCATCTGTGACCCTCCGGTGTGAAAACATCCCCATCGATGCCGTTTGGAATCACCTGGATTTTCTGCTCGGATACCCCGCCGCGCGCGAATACCAGTTTGCAAAATTCCGACGGAACCCACAATTCATCCACGCGCGAGTTGATCTCATCGGCCCATCGTTGCGGGATGCTGCCGAATTCCCACGGAAGGATGACGGCCAGCTTGCCGCATTCAGGCCGTTGGAAACTTGGCGGCCAGTGGTGCCGGATCGTCAGGTCGATGCGGCGCAAAGATTTTCGGAGCCCCTTTGAAATCGCATTGAAGTGAGGGAACGTATTTCCAGGGACTTCGCCAAAGCCGAAAGGTTCGAGCGCGCCGTCCATACCGCTTTCGTCCATCAGGGAGGCGGCGATTTCGCGATTGATGCGGGCCAGGCTGGATTGCACGCAAAACGGGCCGACGAGCATCACGCCGGGCTTCAGGTGCGGCGCGGCCGGGGGGGGACGGTGCGCGGTTGTCGCTTCATCGAGAGACTTCTGGAGTGTTTCCCGTGCAGGACCTGTCAGCTTCGATGATTCCAAAATGTAGCGCGCGGCCCGGGTCAGACGATGAAGCAGAAAGTACTCGAAGATGGGTTCCAGATACTGCGGTTCCCGGAGGGCCAGGGTTCCGAGCCCCTGATATCGCAACTGCTGGACTGCCTCATGCGGAAGGCGTTGCCGCAAAATACCATAGACGGAAGGCGGATACGCGGGCCGGGCCCGTACTCCCGCCAGGTAGCACTTCACCGTCTGTTCCTGTTTACCGGCAATCTCGAACGTCCAGCCAAGCAGCCACAGGCTGCGATAAGAATGTTCCCCACCGCTACCCACGTAAGTTGGATCGTGACACTGCGTTGCCTGGCGAACGTATTCGGGAACTTCTTCATATCTTTCTTTTGCGGCGCAAAGCAACGCCGCAAGGTACGGGAGTTCGGCGTAGAGCGGAAAGTTGTCCATTCCGAGCTTCAGCATCCGTTCAGCTTCTTCGTGTTGCTTGTGATGAATCAGGAGAACAATCAGGTTTCTGATCAGCAGCGCGGCGTACGGCCGGGGGATTGCTGAACTGTCCCGCCAGAGTTGCGACAGCCGCTCGAGGCCGGCTCCGGGAACTTTCTGTTCGTCGAGAAGCGCCGAATACAGGAGAGCCCAGATTTCGTGATTATCATTGAGGATTCCCTCCATCAGAGGCGAAGGCTGCGTTGCACCCGAAATTCGAAAACCGCTCAGCGTCGCATCAGGATGCATTCCTTTCTTCCACAGGCGCGGCTGAAGGCCGATCAGGTCAACTTCAGCAAAGCAGGGCAGGTGGACCGCAGCAAATGAACGGCCGCCCGCAGAAGTTGCGGCGCTGCGCAGGCCGGTCGCTGTCCCTTCAAGCAACCGCTCGCCGGCCAGCCAAAGGAGCGCTGCGTCCACCCCATCGGGAGGCCTGTTGTCTTGAAAGATTGAAAGCCGGGCCGGCTCGACATGGTCGCAGGCATTGCGCAGATTTTCCGGTATTTCGTCTGGTTTACAATCGGTGAACAGCGAAACTACGGAACTGCGCCCGTACGTCCTCTCCACCGTAAAAGAATCGGGCTTCACGACGCATAAAGGCATGGCCTGTTCTCCAATTGCAACCGGACCTTGAACGAAAATGCTCAAAGCTTGTCGAGGCGCACGGCAGTCTTATGGAAAAAGCTAATTGAGCAGCCTCCGGAATTCTGCAACCCATTGCGGAATGATCACACTCCAGTCATAGCGCTGGACCATGTCGGCGCGGCCCTGCAGCGCGCGCTGTCGTGATTCCTCCCGCTGTGAAAAGACGCGGCGCATAAGCTGGCGCAGGTGGTCAACGTCCGGCTCGGCCCAACGCTGGCCGGTAAAGAGTTCGACATCAACGTCGTGTGGCACCGGGACCACGCGGTAATCAATCAGGTAGCTGTTCTTGCTGTTCAGGAATTCCGTCTGGCCGCTCCAGCCTGTGGCGATCACGGGGCATTGGCATGCGAGCGCTTCCATGAACGGCCGCCCGTAGCCCTCGCCGCGTGTGGGAAGCACAAAACAATCGGCGGCGGCGTAGAGAGCCGGCATATCGCGTTGAGGGATTAAACCGTTGATCAGAATGATCGCGGGCGCTTTTTCAAGCGGCAGGCCGGCCTCGCGCTCGACAAAATAGACCAGCCGGTCTTCGATGCCCGCCGGAGCAGGATGCGTCAGGCTCACTTTCAAAATCAGCGCCACGTCTTCGTCCGGTTTGAACTCGTGCAGGTAGGCCCGCAGCAGAACGTCGTAACCTTTACGCTGCTGCCAGTCGAAGACCGAAAGAAAGTTGAAGTTGCGCTTCTGCGGCACCTGCAACGGAGCGGCACCGGGGCAAAACAGTCGAGTGTCAACGCCTGGCGGAACGACCCGGAGTTTTTTCTCCGATACTCCCGCCCGCGCGTAGGTCTCAATATTAAAGCGCGTCGGGACCCAGACTTCATCCATGCGATTGCAGCGTTCCGGGACGCCGTCCGGCAGGCGGTCCGTCTCGAACATAGTCCGCACGATGCGACGCCGGCCGCAGGTGTCCATGTCCCACAGATGCGCCATCGCATATTGCAGAAAGACGCTGCGGTTCAAATCGACTTTGCGTCGCTCCAGGGATTCAAGCCTGCAGCGCAACTCCGCCGGAAGCAGATTTTTCTCATCCCGCGCCGGACCGATCGGAATAAGTTGCAGGGGAATCCCGTGCTCTGCCACACCGGCGGCTTCAACCGATGCTTCCTCCGCGTAGCCGCTTCCTCCATACACGATTCCTTGGAAGTACACTCCCGGCTCCGCGGACCTCGCAGGTGAAGCCTGCCGTTGTGCTGGCGCTGCGTTTACTGGGGGATTTGGCGGTGCGGGGTCGTTGGCGGTTTCTGGCCTGTTTACTTCCGAGAGTTTTCCGCGAAGGTGTTCGATCAGGCGGACCAGGATATCGCGCTGTGCGACGCGGCTCCCGGCTGCTGCCTGCTCAAGCAGCGGCAGTGCCTCCTGAATCCGTCCTGTGGCTGCGAGTAGCACTCCGAGATTGCCGGCCGCGAGAAAGTTTGCGGGGTCCATCTGCAAAGCGCGGCGATACCCCTGTTCACTCAGGGCCCCCTGGTTGCACATCAGGTGCGTCGTGGCCCAATCATTCCAGAGTTCACTGGTTTGGACGGTGCGCAGCACTTCATTAAGGATTTCTGCCGCCTGCTGGTATTGCCGCTCCTGGAAGAGCTTGACGGCTTTGAGGTGCAGTTCTTCGCTCGCTGCGGCTGTTTCCGACATTAACACATCCTTGGAAGACGAGCCCCTGGCTGGACTGCGGTTTTCAGAACCGGCCCCTCCAGGTTATGGCAACGTCTATGCGATTTCTTTAATGAGAGCTTTCCAACGATGTTCTGTTGTGCGAGTTCTCTCGCCTCGGCCCACTGCAGTTTCTATGCCAAATACGTTATGGCTCTTTGCGGCGACGACTTAAATCGGGAAGAAATTTGCCGATAGTTTCTGGTGCAGCATTCAGGCCATTGCCGGACGTTGTGTTTCCCGAACGATCTTCGTCCCGCCGGCAGCGTGGCGGCCCGTAAGGGTCCGAAGGAGTCCGGTGAATGATTGAACTCACTCGACTGAATAAGAAATCCATCGTGGTGAACTCTGACCTGATCGAGTTCATTGAGAACGCGCCGGACACTGTCATCACACTGGTTACGGGAGATAAAGTCGTGGTAACAGAGGCCGTCGAGGAAATTATCGACCGCATTATCGATTTTCGTCGGCGCCTGCTGCCTTCTTCGCTTGCCGCGCTTTCGCCTGCCGTGCTGCCGTTGCGTGGCGGTCTGCAAGAGAAGACAGAATGAGGTACAAGCGGTGGACAAAGGAAGTTGGGCAGGGGTCATCGTAGCGCTGGCCGGTATTATCGGCGGCATGACGCTGGAAGGTGGAAAGATCGGCCAGATCCTGCAGCCGACTGCGGCAATGATCGTTCTGGGAGGTACATTGGGAGCGGTGCTGGTTGCCTTTCCGCTTCCCGTAGTTATGGCCAGTTTCAGGCGCATGTCGCAGGTGTTCTTCGAAGCGGGCAGCGATCCGGAGAATCTCATCAAGGAAATCGTTCGCTACGTGCAGACTGCGCGCAAAGAAGGGATCGTTGCCCTCGACAGTGAATTGGAAAATATTAAGGACCCTTTCCTTAAAAAGTCTCTTATGCTGGCCATCGATGGCTCGGAGCCGCGCGAACTTCGAAGCATTATGGAACTCGAGATGGACAATCAGTCCGAACACGAGGAAAGAATCCCCGCAGTTTTTGAGGCGGCCGGCGGTTTTGCGCCTACGATCGGGATCCTCGGCGCGGTCATTGGGTTGATCCAGGTGATGCAACACCTGAATGATATTTCCGTAGTCGGCCGCGGCATCGCCGTGGCGTTTGTGGCGACTATTTACGGCGTGGCCTCGGCCAACCTTTTTTTCCTTCCCGCGGCAGGCAAGCTGAAGATCCGCATTCGGCAGGAGCAACTGGAGCGGGAAATGATGCTGGAAGGGGTGATTTCGATCCTTGAAGGCCTCAATCCCCGGATGGTTGAGACCAAGCTTCGCGGCTATCTTGCGACAAGCGCCAAAAAAGAGGCGGACGAAGGAAAAGCGGGGTCGCCCGCGGAAGAAGAACAACTCGAGCACGCCCAATGAGCCGCAGGAAGAAAGCCGAAGGCCACGCGAACCACGAGCGCTGGCTGATCTCCTACGGTGATTTTGTCACGCTCCTTTTTGCTCTGTTTGTAGTGCTGTTCTCGTCTTCGCAGGTTGACAAGCGGAAAGTTGGAATGATCGCGCAGGCCATTCAAGCGGCCTTTGAGCAGTTGGGAATCTTCAACAGCAGCAATGCCCGTGTTCCTCTCTTGCAATCCGAGCCCATGCCGTTATCGAACGATCGGTTGCCGCCGAACGCGGCGCACACTTCCTCGCTTGCTCGCGTGGTCATCCCGCCTTCTGGCACTCCAAGCCCTGTTGACGCCCTCTGGCGCATCACAAAGATCAAGCAGGAGTTGGAGCGCGTGCTGGCACCCCAACTTCGTGCTCACGACGTCCGGATCCGCGTCAACCGGGAAGGCCTGGTCATCAGCCTGGAAGAGATCTGTTTTTTCCCGAGTGGGTCGGCCGAGCTGAAGCCTGAGGCAATTCCAATTCTCGCCAGGATCGCCGCAATCCTGGAAAACGCGCCCGAGGACATTCGCGTCGAGGGCCACACCGACAATGTTCCCATTCACAATTCGCAATTCGCTTCAAACTGGGAACTGTCCACGGCACGGGCCGTAGAAGTGCTGAACCTTCTGATCACGCAGTTCAGAATTGCTCCTGAACGCCTCTCTGCCGCGGGTTACGCGCAATATCATCCCATCGCTTCCAATGCCACGGCCGAGGGCCGCGCCATGAATCGCAGGGTCGATGTGGTTGTCCTCCGCAGCGACCTCCAGGCGCCACCGGACCTTTCTGAACAAATCTCGGGCTCCGGCGCATCGGTCCCGGCGGCGAACTCCGCTCCACAAACCTTGCCTGGCGCCAAACCAAAGCGGTAACGCCTTGCTGAAAGAGGGATCACAGCTCATCACTCCGAGCAAAGTCCTGTACCCCGCGGGGCCGGCCGAACCAAGAAATCTGCTTTTGCCCACGCGACTGAAAGTATCGGCGAACTCCCCTGAATGACAGCGGCCGTAGACTTTTTCAGCAATGTGCCAGGACTTAACCGATTGCCGAAAAATGGATTGTGTGTTTGCCATGCTGAGCGCAGCGAACCGCCCATGGATTTATTTTCAGAGAAATAAAGAGAGGCTTCGCTTGACTCAGCATGACCATCTGAGTTTTTTAGCAATTTGTTGGTTCAAATCGCCAGATACTAAAGAGTAACTTGTCGTTACAATTACTAAAGTTCTCCCCGCGCGTTGGCCGATTACCTTAAGTTCGCGTTCACGTTCAGGCAGATTTAATTTGTTTTTACTTACCCGGGAGGGACCTGATGGCGATGACCGTGGTCAACGCCGACTTTTCAAGTGCAGTGGTTGTCAGTCCGGATGCTGATTTTCGACGAAGGATCCAGGAAAACCTGGACCTGACCCAAGCAAATATTGCTGAGGCGCAAGGGGGCGCTGAGGCGCTGGCAAAGCTCGAGGCCGGAGAATGTGAAGCCTTGCTGATCGATCGCTGGCTTCCCGACCTGGACATTTCTGATTTCCTTCATATCGTGAGGGACCGCTTTCCGCAAGTTCGCATTGTGGTTATGGACCCGGGGGACGACGTGAAGGAACTTCCGCAGGGAATTGCGTCCCGTCCGGCACTCGATGAAATGTTCTATCCGGCCGGATTGTTCCAGTCAAAGACGAGTTGCGCTCCAGGGATCGAAAGCGGGCTACTTCCTTCATCCGAAGTGCTTTCACAGACTGTTGAGCCGCTTCCGGGAATGATGGGTGAGAGCAAGGCGATGCAGGCCGTGTACCGGCTGTCACGCCTGGTATCTCCGAGGTCAACAACGGTCCTTGTTACGGGGGAGACAGGGACGGGGAAGGAACTTGTAGCGCGCGCCATTCACCTTTTGAGCCCCCGCCAGGGTCAGCCTTTTGTGACGGTCAACTGCGCCGCAATCCCCGAAGCGCTGCTTGAGTCTGAGCTGTTTGGCTATGCCCGCGGCGCGTTCACAGGCGCTTTCCAGTCTCGCATGGGGCGCATTCAGTCCGCACACGGCGGGACCCTTTTCCTTGACGAAGTCGGCGAGCTTCCGCTAAGCATGCAGGCAAAGCTTCTGCGCTTTCTTCAGGAAGGCGAAGTGCAGCGGCTGGGCGGGCCGGACGTTGTCCGAGTCGATGTTCGAGTGATTGCGGCGACAAATGCCGAACTGAGCAAGCGTGTGGCGGAAAAGGCCTTCCGCGAAGACCTTTACTACCGGCTTTCCGTTTTCCCCATTGATCTGGTGCCGCTGCGGGAGCGCCCCGAGGACATCCTTCCGCTGGGACGCCATTTTCTCGAAGCTTTCTGTGCCGAAAGCGGACTTCCTGCCAAAACCATTTCCTCCTCAGCCGGCAGCCTGCTGGTCAGGCATACCTGGCCCGGCAATGTCCGCGAATTGCGGCATGTGATGGAGCGTGCCTTTATTCTGTCGGAAAACTCGACTGAAATTCTTACCGAGCATATTCGCCTGCAAACGCCGTGGCGATAGCATGAAGAAATTTTTAGTTTCTCGTGCATGAAATGGCAAATTTCGTGCTCCTTTGCTACGTGCTATGCCGATAATCCTGGATACGAAGCAGGAAATTTCAGGAAGCACTAATAATCCGGTTGCGCTGGACCGCGACTCGCTGGTGGAGGCCTTCGAATCCTTTAGCCACGCCGCCGGGTCGCTGGAAAATTCCTATGCACAGTTGCTGGATGAAGTGGCGAAGCTGCGGCTCGAGCTCGAATCAAAGAACCGTGTTCTTGCCAAGAGTCTGGCGGAAAACAGAAGGATGCGGGCCTACCTCAGTGGAATTCTCGAGGCGCTTCCGTGCGGGGTGCTGGCGGTCGATGGAAATTTCAATCTTCGCTATGCGAACCCGCAGGCGCGAGCTTTGTTGTCGTGTGGCGCTGCCCATCGGGAAGATTCCGGCGGAGTTCTTGACGGTCCCGCGCTTCTGATGCTGAAGGATGTTGCGGCCGCGTCCGACGGGACCGAGCGCACGTTTGCATTGCAGGCAAGGGAAGGACCGAAGTTTCTGGCCGTGAACTGCGTTGTTCCGCCGCAGAGTCAACGCAACCGGGAAACGGTCCTGATCATTCGCGACGTAACGGAGGCGCGGCGGCTGGAAGCAGAGCAGGAATTGTCGCGGCGAATGCAGGCGCTTGCGGAAATGACGGCCATCCTTGCCCATGAAATCCGCAATCCGCTTGCGAGCCTGGAACTCTTTGCCGCGCTGATCCGGGACGCCACGCAGGGCCACGAGGAAGTTTCGCAGTGGATCATCCACATGCAGGCGGGACTGCGCGCGCTTTCCGCGACGGTGAACAACGTGCTGCATTTTCACTCGATGGCACCGTCGCAGTTAAAGCCGCTGGACCTTGTAAGGTTGCTGGCCGAAACCATCGAGTTTCTCCAGCCCCTTGCCCTGCAGCGCGGAATGGGCTTGATGTTCACCCCTGCGGTAAAGGAGATTCCGGTTCCCGCAGACAGCCACCGCCTGCAACAGGTGTTCTTCAACCTGACCATCAACGCCTTCCGCGCGATGGCGCCGGGGAAGACCTTGAAGGTCCGTGCCTCCATCGAGCAGCGCAACGTCGGCATGGCGCGAATCGACTTTCAGGACGAGGGAACCGGGATCCCGGCGGAGCACCTGGAGAAGATTTTTGATCCGGGGTTCACCACGGTCAAAAGCAGTCCGGGCCTCGGGCTTGCGGTGTGCAAAAGAATCATGGCGCAACACAAAGGATGGATCGAGGTCCAGAGCACGCCCGGCAAAGGAACGACTTTCACTCTGCTGCTTCCGGTCCTGAATTAACCACCATGACTCCGAGCGTTCTGGTTGTGGATGACGAAATTGCGATGCGGGCGGCGCTTGAAGCCAATTTCCGCCGTCAGGGCTGGACCGTGCGCTCCGCCAAAGGAAAGAATGAGGCGATCGAACTCTTCAGGTCGTATCCGGTCCCTCTGGTCATCACCGACATGCGGATGCCGGACGGCACCGGCCTGGACGTTGTGAAAGGCGTGCGGTCCATCACGCCGAATGCCAGGGTCATTCTCCTCACCGCCTTTGGCAGCGTGCAGGACGCTGTGGCTGCGATGAAGGAAGGCGCCAGCGATTACCTGATCAAGCCCGTCTCTTTTGAGGAATTGCAAAGGGTCGCGCGGGAAGTTCTTAATGGGCCGCAGGAAACAACCTCCGGAGCGGCGGAGTGCCGGCTGGTTGGCAATTCGCCGCGGTTCCGTGCGCTGCTTGAGCGCGCACGCCAGGCTGCGCAATCTGATGCCGACATTCTGATTGAAGCCGAAAGCGGGACCGGGAAGGAACTGCTGGCCCGTTTCATTCATGAGTCGAGCCCGCGCAGCCAGGGACCCCTGGTCGCGGTGAACTGCGCCGCATTTCCCGACGCACTGCTTGAAAGCGAACTCTTCGGGCATGTCAAAGGCGCGTTTACGGGCGCCAGCGCTTCCAAGCCGGGAAAGTTTGAACTGGCCCACCAAGGAACTCTGCTGCTCGATGAGATTGGTGAAATGCCGCTGGCGTTGCAGCCCAAGCTTCTGCGCGTGCTGCAGGAGCGCGAAGTTGACCGGCTGGGCGATACGCGCCCGGTTCCCGTGGATGTGCGCGTGATCGCAACCACAAACCGCTCGCTCCGTAAGCTCGCACAGGAAGGGCTGTTCCGGTTCGACCTCTATTACCGGCTCAATGTGATTCCGCTCGCGATTCCTCCTTTGCGCGAGCGCGTGGAAGATATTCCCGTCCTGGCCGATTACTTTGCACGGAAATATGCCGCGCAATCCTCCGGCAGAAGTGCGGCGCTGTCGAGAGAATTTCTGGAGCGCCTCAGGGAATATGACTGGCCGGGAAATGTCCGCGAACTTGAGAATTTTGTGCGCCGCGCTATCGCCCTCTCGGAGAATGGGGTGATCAGTGAAGCGGCTTTCGATGACATTGAGGCAGCGTCCGACCGCTCCGTTTCCGGGGGAATAGAACCCGGCATCACTCTGCGGGACGCTGAAAAGGAACTGCTCTGCCGCACGCTCGAGGCCGTCGGGGGTAATCGAACGCGTGCAGCGGCGATGCTCGGCATCAGCCTGCGGACCATCCGCAACAAGATCCGGGAATATGGTTTGCCGCCCAGGGAGGTCGCATGAACTGGTTTGACAATCCCACGATTCAGGGGTTGGAACATTATCTGGACATCACGACTCTGCGAGAAAAGATTACGGCCGCCAACATCGCCAATATTGACACGCCCGGATACCAAACCCTTGACTTTAATTTTCTTGAAGCGCTGCGCAATGCCGGCCTGCAAGGCGGAACAACACCTCTTGCTCCGCGCGTTTTTGAGGTGCCGGGGCTGATCGAGCGGCCTGACGGCAATAATGTCAGCCTGGACCGCGAGAGCGTGATCCTCGCCGGCGTCCAGTTGGAGTACCGCGCGGCTGTTGCGCTGTTGCGTCAGGAGTTCAAACAAATCGAGGCGGCGATCAACGCCAACGGAGGAGCATAGGCTATGGACCTTTTTAATCTGCTTGACGTCAGTGGCTCAGCGCTGGTGGCGGAACGCCAGCGCGCGGAAGTCGTTGTCAGCAATCTGGCGAACGCGGAAACCACGAGCACGCCCGGCGGCGGTCCTTATCGCCGACAGAGCGTCGTGTTTGGCAGCGCGCGGATTGCTCCCGTTTCATTTGCGCAGACCTTCGATTCCATGGCGGACATTGCGGTGCGCGGCGTGCGCGTCACAAAGGTTGTGGCCGATTCCGCGCCGCCCGTCCAGCGGTACGATCCCTCGAACCCCAACGCCAACGCGCAAGGGTATGTCAGTTATCCGGCGATCAACCCCGCGGAAGAAATGGTGGACCTGCTGGAGGCCTCACGCGCATATCAACTGAACGTGGATGCAATTCAGGCGACCAAAAGCATGATCACCCAGGCGCTCACGATCCTGACGTGAGCTGAAAGAACGGCCTTTCCCGGAAGCGCAAGCGCGCGGATTATGCAGCAAGCGTGGTTTTAATTCCTGAAATCTTTTCAACCCTCGCCTGGATTGCGAGGTTCTGTCTTGACGGAGAAAATTCATGACCGGAATTCCAGCAGGGTTTCCCGCCATCGACCCGGCGAGCTTCAACACGCAGAAGATCGATCCGATTACGAACCAGCAGCCCGGCTTTGTTGACGCACTGAAGCAGACGCTCCAGCACGCGCAGCAGATCCAGAACGAAGCGGACGAGCAGGTGTCCGCGCTCGCGGCAGGCAAAGGAGCGGACATTCAGACCGCGATGATCGCGGTGGAAAAAGCAAGCCTGTCATTCGAGTTGGCGATGGAAGTGCGCAACAAGATCGTTCAGGCTTACAGGGATGTGTACAACATGCAGTTTTAGCGGGTTGCATGGAAATGGATTGCATGCTTGTCGCCGTGAGCGCGGCGGATGATCCATGTGTTTATTTTCTGTGAAGCGAAGAGATGCTCTGTTTCGATCAGCACGACAATCCGTCATTGTTCGGCAACCTAAGAGATTGAGCCATGCCTTTTGACGCGTCCCAGACATTGCAGCAGGGAAGGGCCTTCTTTCTCAGCTTAACGCGGCGACAGAAGTTGCTGCTCGCTTCCTCGGTGCTTGCGGCCGCGGCGGTGCTTTGGCTGTTCGTTTCACTCGCGGGACGAGGAGACTACCAGCCGCTCTATTCCGGCCTGCAGCCTGAAGAAGCCAATACCATTGCCAAACGGCTTGCGCAGGAAGGAATTCCTTCCCGCGTGTCACCGGACGGCAAATCCCTGAGCGTTCCGGCGGACCGTCTGGACAAGGCCCGGCTCGACATGGCTTCCGAAGGGCTTCCACAAACGGGCCGCCTGGGTTTTGAAATCTTCAACCAGACAAACTGGGGTGAGAGCGACTTTGCCGAAAAAGTGAACTATCAGCGCGCGCTGGAAGGAGAACTGGAAAGGACGATCCAGGAATTGAACGATGTCAGCGCCGTGCGCGTCCATCTGGTGATGCCGCATGAATCGCTCTTCTCCGACCGCGAGCGCGAAGCAAAAGCCTCAGTGCTGGTAAAACTGCGCGGCGGTCATCTTTCCGAGCGATCGCTGAAGGCGATCACATATCTTGTCGCAAGCGCGGTGGACACTTTGAAGCCGCAGAACGTGACGGTGGTTGACGCCGACGGGAACGTTCCGATAGTGCTACAGGGCGGTCTGGGGCCCGGTTCGCCGGAGACCCAAACTGAATACGAACAGAAGCTTGACCAGAAACTCGTTGCCACGCTCACGCCTGTTCTCGGAGCGGACCACTTTGTCGCGCGCGCCACAGTCGAGTACGACACAGCGTCGAAGGAAAACACCCAGGAAATTTACGATCCCAAGGATTCCGTCGTGCTCACGTCGCAGGTGACGCGCGACCTTTCCTATGACGACGGCGCAGATGGCGGAATTCCGGGCGCCGCCAGCAACGTTCCTTCGGACGAAGCCGCGAATGGCGGCGGGGCATCGGGCGCCGCGAATAATTCCGCGAACTCCCCGAACGCCGGCAGCGCGGCCTCGGCAAACAGTTCCGCCTCAGACCAGGCTCCGGACGGGACGCTCAGCGACAGCAAAACCTATGCTGTCGGCCGGACGGTGGTCCACACCGTCAGCACGCCGGGAGCGATTCGAAGAATTTCCGCGGCAATCCTTGTGGACGACGCCGTCGAAACAAAAGTGGTGAACGGACGAAAGACCGAAATTCATGAACCGCGCTCGCCCGAACAATTGAAGCAGATCCAGGCGCTGGCCGCCGCCGTGCTGGGCCTTGATCCCGCGCGCGGCGATTTCGTCACGGTGGAGGACATTCCTTTCCACATCACGCCGCTTGAGCCAGCGCCGCCGGTCTCCGGGCTGAAAAAAGTCGGGCGCTTCTTCAACCAGAACGGCGACGTGGTCCGATATATCATCCTGGGCCTGCTGGGTGCGCTGCTTCTCATTTTTGTACTCAGACCGCTGGCCGGCCAGGTGGGCGTTGCGATCCGCGATATGCCTCACGCGCTTCCGCAGGCGCAGAGAGTTGCCCTGGCCGGCGCGGCCGGCGGTTCCGGCACGCCGGGGCTTGCCCTCGGCGCGGGTGAGACCCAGCCGGCGGACGCCTCAGACGACGCCCGGGACCGGCCGAAAATGGAAGTTCTCAAAGAAACACTGACGACGCGGATTGCAAAAAGCCCGGTGGATGCCAGCCATCTCGTCCGCGGATGGCTGAAGGATGCAAAGCGATGACCATGGAAGGAACGCGCTCGACTTTCGCCAGCCTTGACGGGGCCCGCAAAGCTGCGGTGCTGCTGATCACCCTCGGGGATAAGGCCGCCAGCGAAATCCTCCGCTGCCTGCCTCCGGAAGACGTGCAGCGCGTCACGGCGGCCATTGCGGAAACCGACTACGTCCCGCACGAAACCTGTGTGCAGGTGCTCGAAGAATTCAGCAGGCTTCTCACGGCGCGAGAATATCTGGCCGCCGGCGGGCCGGAATACGCGGGCAAGCTGCTGGAGAAAGCGTTCGGTGATGCTGAAGCCCGTCTCCTGCTCAGCCAGGCGCTGCACGGGCATGAAATGAGGTCGCTTGATCTGAGCGACCTCAGCCGGACGGACCCACGCCATCTCGTCAAGCTGATCGAAGACGAGCAGCCGCAAACGCTGGCGCTCATCATGGCGCATCTCGGCTCGAAAATCGGTTCGTCGTTGCTGTCCCTGCTGCCCGAGGGAACGCGTGTTGCCGTCATGGAGCGGCTGGGAAAAATGGGACATCTCTCGGGTGAGACCGTCCAGCGGGTGCTGCTTGGGTTGCAGAGGAAGTTTCAGTCGATGGGTACGCAGGACAGCCGACTGGCCTACGGCGGCGCCGGAGCCGTGGCCGCCATCCTGAATGAGATGGACGCGAATGCCGGCAAAGCCATCCTGGAGGCGTTCGAGCAGAGCGATCCGGACCTCGCGCTGGCCATCCGCGACGCCATGTTTACCTTCGAAGACCTGCTCACCGTCCCGGAGCGGAGCATCCGCGAGGGGCTCACCGCCATTGACAAGCGGACGCTGGCCATCGCGCTCAAAGGCGTCTCCGAGGACCTCAAAAACCACATCTTCAAATGCATGTCGTCGCGTGCCGTGGAAATGCTGAAGGAAGATATGGAATCCCTCGGCCCCATGCGCGTTAAAGACGTGGCCAAGGCGCAATCCGAAATTGTGGCCGCTCTCCGCCAGCTTGAAGCGGAGGGTAAAATCAGTCTGCGAAGCGAGGAAGAAGATGCCTTCGTTGTCTAGAGCGAAATTGCTTTCCGCGTTTCAGGAAGCATCCCGCGGAGTCACGGAATTTGTGTACCGCGGCGTTGAAGTGGCTGCCGGTGGCGATCAGAGCGGCGCCGCGGTCCCGCTTCCCGCCGATGTGGAGGCGTTGTGGGGAGGACCGGAGGTCCAGAAGAAGCCGGGACCTGAGAAGAAATATTCGGAAGAGGATCTCCGCATCCGCGAGCAGCAGGCATGGGCAAAAGGGGCGCAGGAAGCCTCCGCGCATGATCGAGAAAGACTGGAGAAGGAACTTGCCGCCGAGCGCGGGAAAGTGGCCGCGGCCCTCAGCCGGTTCGGCAAAGAGCGCGAGGAGTATTTCCGGAACGTTGAGGCGGAAGTCGTCCGGCTGGTTCTGGCGGTTGCGCGCAAGGTGCTGCACCGCGAGGCCCAGGTTGACCCGCTGTTGCTGACCGGCGTGGTGCGGGTGGCGCTTGAAAAAATCGCGGGCGGCATGGCGGTAAAACTTCGTGTGCCGGCAGAGCAGGCGGAGGCGTGGCGTGCGGCCGTAAAGCTCGCGGCGGAGAACGGCCCGGCCGTCGAAGTCATCGGCGACGATTCACTGAACGGCCCCGAGTGCCTGATTGTAACGGAGGCGGGTTCCACCGACATTTCGCTGGAAGGCCAACTGGCGGAAATCGAGCGCGGCTTCCTCGACCTTCTCTCGCTGCGCCCAGGGAACAACTCCGAGGAACTGCGCGCGCCTTCATACGCGGCGTAGCAGCTTGTTGAGAATCGGAGTTTACACTGGTCATTGTCAGTGCAGCGGCCGATCCATGTACTTATTCCAGAGAAATGCAGAGATGCTTCGCTGGACATAATAATTTGTCTCTCTTCAGGAACTTGATAGAAGTACGGCATGATGGAAGGTTCCACGATCAAATCGAATGTGCTCAACTCCTGCCTTGAACACCTGGATGCCATCTCAACGCTCCGGTGGTGGGGCCGCATCACCAAGGCCAACGGGCAGATGGTTGAGTCGGAAGGGCCGTTCTGCGCCGTCGGCGAATGCTGCGAGGTCCTGAGCGGAACGGGACAGGCTTATGAAGGCGAGGTAGTGGGTTTTCGCGGCCCGACAGTCCTCTCCATGACGCTGCGCAAGGTGCAAGGCGTCCGCTACGGCGACCGCATCACCACCTGGGGTGCGCGGCCCGGCATTGGAGTCGGCGAAGGGTTGATCGGCCGGGTGATCGACGGTTCAGGGCAGCCCATTGACTCCGGCCCGCCCATCCACGCGGAACGCAAATGGCCGCTCCACTGTTCGCCTCCACGCCCGCTCGATCGCGTCCCGGTCCGCGAGCCGATGGGCTGTGGCGTGCGTGCGATTGACGGCCTGATCACTGCGGGTCGCGGCCAGCGGCTCGGGATCTTCGGCGGCAGCGGGGTCGGGAAAAGCACTCTGATTGGAATGATGGCGCGCGGCAGTTCCGCGGACGTTGTCGTGCTTGCGCTGGTGGGCGAGCGGGGAAGGGAGGTGGGCGAGTTTCTTGAAAACGCCCTGGGCCCGGAGGGCATGCGCCGCTCCGTCGTCGTAGCGTCTACCTCCGATCAGCCACCGCTGCTGCGGATTCGCGCTGCACTGGCCGCTTCATCCGTCGCGGAGTATTTCTGCTCCCGCGGGAAAAACGTTCTGCTGGTTGTGGATTCGCTCACCCGCGTGGCCATGGCCCAGCGCGAGATCGGACTGGCAGCGGGAGAGCCGCCAACCTCCCGCGGTTATACGCCCTCAGTCTTCACGCTTCTGGCTGGTTTGATTGAGCGCGCCGGCCGCTTCAGTAACGGGAGCATTACGGGCTTTTATACGGTTCTGATGGAAGGCGACGACCAGCAGGACCCGCTGGTGGATGCTGTGCGTGCGTTGCTTGATGGCCACATCGTGCTCGACCGGCGCCTGAACATGCAGAACCATTTTCCGCCGATTTCCGTTCTCGACAGCCTGAGCCGGCTGATGTCTTCCGTCTGCTTGCCGGAGCATCTGGAGAAGGCGCGGCAGCTCCGGAAGCTGCTGGCGGTTTATGCCGCCTCGGAAGACCTGATTCGGGTGGGCGCGTACCAGAAAGGATTGGATCCCGATCTGGACTGCGCGCTTGAAATTCTGCCGGCGCTCAACGCGTACTTGCAGCAGAAAGCCGGCGAACGGGTTACATTCGATCAATCGGTTTCGGCGCTGATGGCGCTTCCGGCATAGGATGACCATGACTTTCCGGTTCTCACTCCAGGCGCTCCTGCGGTTTCAGCAGACGTATGAAAAGCGCGAACGCCTGCGCCTGGCCGTCCTTAACGCCGAGTACGCCCGTCTTCAGGGCCGTTATCAGGAGTCGGACGAACAAAGGTCCCTTATCTTCGGACAATTGGAAGAGCGGCTCCGGGAGGGAACGGCCGCGGGAGAATTCCAATTTGGTGCGGTCCTGGTGCAGCATGCGGCGCAGCAGAGAAGCCGGATAAGAAGGCAGATGATGGAGCTTGAACCACAGCTTCGCATCCAGACTGCGGCTTATCTCGACTCCCAACGAAAACGTAAAATCCTCGACAGCCTGCGCGAACGCCAGCTTCGCGCTTTCGAATTGGACGAAAACCGGCGGGAACAGCAGCGCATCGATGATCTGTTCTCCATTCGCCGGTTGCATCAATCCCGCGGATAATTGTTACCTCCGCCGCTGGGCAAAGGTTGCCCGCTTTCTTCTTTCCACCCCCCTATGCTGCACAAAACTGTAAAAACACCGATCAATTAACCTGTTGAACGCACGAGGGTTGCTCATCACGCTGCAGAACGCGCTCTTTATGGTCTGCGGCATGCAACATGGTGTGTGCGAAAGGCATGAAGTGATGAATGCAGGCGTCCAGCAAATTGTGAACGGCGCTCCGGCCCTGCCCGCACAGGGAGATTCTCCCACACGCGGTGGGGCAGGCTTTAAGGGCCTGTTGGATTCGGTCATGCAGAAGGCCGTTCCTCCGGGGCAACCGGAATTGCCGCAGCCTCCGGTAAACCGTTCTCCCGACAAATCGGAGCAACACCGAAAAGGACCGAGGGCTGAAACCAATTTACAAACGCCTGCTATGGTTGTCGTGGTGACTGGAGCTCCCATCCTGCCGGTTCCAGTCACAATCCCGGGGCAAACGGCCGAAGTCGGGATGGCGCTGGAGAATGGCGCGCAACGCTCCGGGCGCGCATCGCCGGTGCCCGGCGATTTGCCGGCTGGGCTTGTCCCCCCAGGGGCGGCAGCGAGCGTGCAGCCGGATGGAGGTGCTCCGGGCTCCGCATCGCAGCCCCTTCCCTCGCAGAGTGGTGTCCGCGGGAGTCCGGCGGACGCGAAGGACTTCAGGAATGAGGTTTCGCCAACTCCTGCGCCACCACAATCGGTGGGGACACCGGCCCGCCAGGTACCCGAGTTGATTGCAGGCGGCGTGCTCCCAACGAATTTGCAATGGCCGGCGGCAGGCGCTGGCAACGAACAATCAGCTATTCAGGCCGAATCTCCCGGTCGTGGCATTTCTGAAGAAAGCGGGGCGATGCCGGCAATGAGCGGCGTCGATGCGTCGCAAGAAGCGGAACAACATGAAACAGTGCTGAAGAACGCACCGGCCGGGATGGAGAATCGGCACTTCGACCCGGTCGCCGGCAGCGTGAAAGGGAACGCCGCGCCGCTGCCCACAGAACCTCGCGACGCAAACTCGTTAAGTTTCCACGCGCAGGTCGAAGAGCGTGCGGCGGTAGCGGCAAATCATCAGAAGCAGGAGACAGGCGGGTCTCGAGATTACGGCAAGAACGGCGAGGCTCCGAATACCCGTGCCGAGCAGGAACACAGGGCAGCTTTTGCGATTAACAAAGCAGAGTCAGGGCCGCCTCGTGATCCGGCAGGCGGCGTGAAGAGTGGACAGGATGCTGCATCCAGGCGCGCGGATCCTGCGGGACCCCAGGGTTCGAGAGCAGGTGCCGCTCCCGGCAACTCGGTAACCGCCACAGGCGTGGCTGCGGCTTCAACGGAATTTGTTGCGCAAGACCAGGTGCAGCCTTCGCGGGCAAACGCAGCACCACAGTCGGCGCCTGTGCTGCACCCATCGGGCCCTCTGCACGGCGCGACGGCAGGGATGCCGGCCGCAGAAAATCCAGCGGACCGAGCCGGTTTTGTGACTGGCGCGGCGGCCATCCTCCAATCGCATGGAAAAGCGGAGATGCGGATTGCGTTACAAACTGAAAGTCTGGGTCCGCTGGAGCTGCATGCAGTGCTGGACGGAGGCCGCCTGGGAGCATCGATTTCGGTGCTTAATCATGAAGCTCACACACTGTTGACCAATAGTCTTCCCTCGCTCCAGCAGGTGCTCACGGATCGGGACCTTCGGGTGGAACGCCTTTCAGTGCTTAACGCAGCGCCCGGCGGCACAAATACCGGGAACGGCGGAGGGTTCCATTCCGGCGGACAGACCCACCCTCGGCCCAACGCTCCGGCATGGGTCTTTATCCGGCCGCCCACGCACCGTGCTGAAGACAGGGAAAGCGTCACGGCCGAGACCCTTCGAGGGCGGCTCAGCGTGCACGCGTAAATTCTGAACTGAAAAGGAGAATAGCCTCAATGACAGTTCTTAATTCAATCCCAGACGGGCAGGCGCCCTCGACGACCGGCGCAAATTCCGCAGCGCAATCCTCAGCGCCGGGAATCCAACCGAAGCAGATCACAACGCAGGATTTTATGACGCTGCTCATAGCGCAGCTTCAGAACCAGGACCCGACAAACCCGGTTGATCCCACGCAGTTCGTAACGCAATTGGCGCAGTTCACAACGCTCGATCAGGTGAGCCAGATTAACAGTTTGCTTCAAACGCTTGTCCAGAGTGCAATGGCGCCCACGGGAACGCAGGGGACTTCAGGGGCGGCATGATGCCATGGGTGCGACAACGGCTTTTGCCGCTGCATGCAACACGGATTGAATGAACAGGGAAGTCTAAAGCTTTCAATTTCAAAATTCAGGAGAACGGCGATGCCATCTTTTTCGATTCCGGTTTCAGGCCTTATGGCCAGCGATGAAGCGTTGTCCACGATTTCAAACAACCTGGCCAATATGAACACCGTGGCGTACAAGGGGATTACGCCGGAGTTCAGCGATCTTCTTTATCAGCAGGTCGGTTCCACAGGGGCAGGGAACCCCATCGAAATCGGCCTGGGAACGCAAGTGAGCGCTACTTCAACCGACTTCACGCAAGGCAACATTCAGAACACCGGAGTGCCCACGGACGTTGCCATCGAGGGCGCCGGGTTCTTCCAGGTGCAGAAAAACGGCGTCACTCTCTACACGCGCGACGGCAATTTCGCCCGGAATGCGCAGGGTAAACTGGTCACGCAGGACGGCGCCAATGTGATGGGCTACAGCGCCACTAATGGCGTGATCAACAACAACGGGGTGCTGAGCCCGCTTTCCATCGATCTCGGGCAGATCAATCCGCCCCAGGCCACTCAGAATGTCCAGATCAATATGAACCTGGATGCAAGTGCGGCACCCAATGCCACGTTCAGCACGAATGTGCAGGTTTTTGATTCGCTCGGAGCGAGCCATCTTCTGACCTTTACCTTCACCAACCAGGGCGGCGGCACGTGGAATTATGACATCACGATTCCGGCGGCCGATGTTGGACAGACTGGAAACCCTGTGTCCGTCGCGACCGGGTCGCTCACCTTCGACGGCAGTGGGAAGCTGACTTCGCCTGCGTCCAGCGTGACGGGAATCACCATCAGCGGCCTCGCGGACGGCGCGAACAATCTCGTTTTCAACTGGAACCTTTACGACAGCAACAACAACGCCGTCGTGTCTCAGGTGGCCGGAGCTTCAGAAGCATCCTCCTCAACCCAGGATGGCTTCCCAAGCGGCACGCTGTCCAGCTTCTCCATCGCTTCAGATGGAACCATCGTCGGCAGCTTCACCAACGGCCAGACGCAGGCGATCGGCCAGATCGCGCTGGCGACGTTCCCGAATGCCGAAGGACTTTTGCGGACCGGCTCAAATAACTATATGGCTTCACTGGCATCGGGATTGCCGGCCGTCGGAGTTCCAGGGTCAGGCGGGCGCGGTACGCTTTCCGGCGGGGGATTGGAAGGATCGAACGTCGATATCGCGTCACAATTTTCACAACTGATCCTTGCGCAGACCGGATACGAAGCCAACGCCAAGGCCTTTACGACGTTCAACAACGTGATTCACGTGGCACTCAACCTGGTAAGTTAAGACCCCCATTCATAAGGTGACCGGAATGTTCCGCTGAGCACAACGCCGGAACTTTACGTGGCATAGCCAGTCGGGGGCCCCAGCGCCTTAATGATTTGCGGCCCCCTGATGGCGCGAGGCCTTGCACTCTGCGAATGGGGTGTAAGGTATTAGCCTTTGCGTCGCTTTCGCGCGACCATGAAGCTTAGAGGGTCCTTATGGCAGGACAGCGTATGTTCACTACGCGCATTTCAATTCAGCAGGGCTAAGGATTTTCCGAGCGAACTCTCATTAGTTCCCTCTTAAGATCGCACGCGGTTCATGCACCGCACATCACGCGGCCGAAGATTATCTACGAACGCTGTGGCATACCTTCAAGAAACAAAGTGCGTTAAGAACCGGATCGAAAACTTGCGCTCACTGACCGCCAGGAATTCTTTGGCAGATAAGTTGCTTTAACCGGGGCGTTATGGGCGATCCAGTCAACAACAGCCCTCAGCAGAAGCGCGGGCGCGGCAAGCTCATCTTGATTGTCGCTGGCGCGGCCACCTTCGTTGCGGTAGGCGGAGCAAGGTTTCGGTACGCTTCGGGGCACGGCTTTCCGTTGTTCAAGCATTCTGTGAAAGCCGATGCAAAAGCCTCTGCGAGGGATGCGGCCCCCTTGGCCGTGTTTCAGTTGAACAGTTTCGTCGTGAACCTTGCCGACCCTGACCATTCATCGTTCCTGCGGATTGGTATCGCGCTGGGACTTGATAAACCTCTTGCGAGCGGCGGCGAATCCGAAAAGGATTCACCATACACGCCCAGGATCCGCGACGCAGTGATCGGGGTTCTGACGTCGTGGAAGTCGGAAGACCTGCTCGCTCCGGACGGAAGAACAAAACTGAAGAGGCAGCTTCTCGCCACGCTGCAGGAGAAACTTCCGGAACTCGGCGTGATTGATATTTATCTCACTGATTTCCTGATTCAGCAATGAGGCACGTTCGATGGAGACCGAACACCCTAAAACAGCCTCTGAACAAACAGCGGGAGACCATTTTAATGGACAGGATGCGTGGCAGGATGTCATCGGACTTCCATGCTTTCTTAGCGTTGCGCTCCCCATCACGGGCTTCAGGGTCCGCGACCTCCTGGAACTGGAAGTCGAGACTGTACTGAACACGCGGTGCAATACGAACGACCCCGTGCCGGTATGGGTAAATTCGGTTCAGATTGGCGAAGCTGAATTCGATGTCTTTGGGACTCGGCTGGCCGTCCGGATCAGCGAACTCGGATAAGTGCGGCGCACGGGCCCGTGGGCGGGCCGGCGATCCATGCTCATGATGAAATCCGCTATGACAAACATCGCGAACCTTCTGGCTCATGCGCGCAGCATCGGATCCAGAAAGCAGCGCGTGATGCAACTCTGCGAAACACTCCCGCTCGGCGAGAGAAGGTTTCTACTGCTCGTAAAAGTTGAGGAGCAGAAATTTCTGGTTGGCGCTGCGGGCAATTCTATTTCATTGCTCGCGAAGATTTCTCCTTCCCATGGTTCCCAAGAGTTTCAAATCGCCGCCGATAGTGATCCGTCTGAAAGCCAGGTGTGCAAGTCATGGAAGTAATCGCCCGGCGTGTTGTGAAGAGAGCGGTGGTCCTTGCGGCAACCAGCATGGCGACAGCGGTTCCGGCGCTTGCCGCTCGCGGCCCGGCAGAGGGCAGCGCACTGAATATTCCGGGAGTGGGTTCGGTATCATGGGCGATCCTCATCCTGCTGACATTCATTACGCTGATTCCCGCCCTGCTGCTTTCCATGACGCCGTTCGTGCGCATCCTGGTTGTCTTTCATTTCCTCCGCCAGGCGCTCGGGACGGAAAGCGCGCCCAGCAACCAGATTCTGGTTGGTCTGGCGCTGTTTCTGACTTATTTCGTAATGCAGCCAGTAGCGGCACAGATTTTTCAGGCAGCCGTTGAGCCCATGGAAAAAGGAGAGATTACGGCCTTGCAGGCCATGGAGGTCAGTGCCGGCCCGATGCGTGATTTCATGCTCAAGTTCACGCGAGAGAAAGATCTGGCCGTGTTTGTCAAAGCGGCCAATCTTCCCCGGCCGAAAGACCCGCAGGACCTTCCTTTGCGTGTGATCGTGCCGGCTTACATTGTTTCTGAGCTCCAGGCCGGTTTTCAGATCGGCCTGGTGCTTTTTCTGCCATTCATGGTGATTGACCTTGTCGTCGCATCGGTCACGACTTCGGTAGGCATGCTTCAGTTGCCGCCGGTTGTGATTTCGACTCCGCTGAAGATCCTGCTCTTTGTGATGGTTGATGGATGGGGGATGGTGGTGGGCTCTCTGATGAAGAGCTTCCATTGAGGTAAAACGATGACGCCGGAGAAGATTGTCGAACTGGCGCGGATGACGATGGAAGTCACGCTGTGGCTGTCCGCGCCAATCCTCGTGGTGGCGATCATTGTCGGGCTCGTGACAAGCGTGCTCCAAGTAATGACTTCGATCCAGGAAACAACGGTCGCCACCGTTCCTCGACTGGCCGCCGTCGGCATAACGACCTTTGTTCTGATGCCCTGGCTGCTGCGCAAGCTGGTGTCCTTTGCGGTGCTGCTTTTCTCGAATTTCCGGCCGTATGTCGGATAAGGCGATGAAATGACTTTGCAGGCAATATGGCTGCACGCCATTGACAAGGGCTCTCTGATTGCGGCGCGCGTCGGCATGCTGATGGTGTTTGCTCCATTTTTCGGGGGGAGCGCAATTCCCATGCCCGTGAAGGCGGCCCTGACGTTGGCTCTGACGGCTGTACTTTATCCTGCGCTCCAGGCGCTGCCGGCCCCGCCGGACGCTTCCGCCTGGCTTGCCATCATGCTGGGCGAGGCCGCCGTCGGGCTTGTCATCGGCCTGGTGATGAATTTTGTTTTTGAGGGTATAGAACTGGCAGGGGCCGTGGCAGGATTCCAGATGGGCTTTTCTCTTGAGACTGCAATCGATCCCACAACGCGGGCCTCCTCGCCGATTCTGGCGGTGTTTTATCAAACATTGGCCCTGCTGCTGTTTCTGCAACTTGGAATGCACCGTTGGATGCTGCTGGTGCTGGCCAGAAGTTACAGCTATCTGCCGGTCGGGGGCGCGCGGGTCGGGGCTGCAGGGATGGAAATGCTTCTGCACGCCTCAGGAAAAATGTTCCTGACCGGGATTGAAATGGCAGCGCCCATTCTGATGATTACTTTTCTCACCGACCTTGCGATGGGGCTTCTCAACAAGGCGTCCCCGCAGTTTCCGGTGGTGTTTACTTCCATTTCCATCAAGAACCTTGTGGGATTTGCGCTGATGCTGATCACAATCGGCCTGTGGCCGGGAATATTGCGAGGCTGTTTTGAGCAGGCTCTTGCTGCCACTGAGCGCATCCTGCACTTGCTCTGAGAAGGGAAAAGGAACGTGGCGGATTTCGACCGCACAGAAGAAGCAACCCCGTATAAGCGCGCGAAGGCGCGCGAGAAGGGTCAGATCGCGCGCAGCCGGGAGTTGCCGTCGGCGCTGGCGCTGACGGCAATCGCTATGGTCCTCAAGTGGTCCGTCACTACCTTTCTGGAGCAGTGGCGCACATTCTTCGTTCAGACGCTGGCTATGGCGCAATCGAGTATCATCGGGGATTTCATTTTCCTGATGCAGAGAACCGCACGCATTGCAGCTTACTGGATTGTTCCCTGCCTGCTTTTGGGGGTAGCGATTTCGATTGCGGCGAATATCGGGCAGGGGGGCATGGTCTTTTCTGCGGAAGCGCTGGTCCCCAACGTCGGGAGAATGAACCCCGCCGCGAACGTCGGAAAAATATTTTCGATCGCCGGACTTGGGAACCTCCTGAAGTCGTTGGTTCCCATGGCGGTGATTGCCTATCTTGTTTTCGCAATGTTCGTTCGCGATTGGAACTGGATAGCTCTTTCTTCGGCCGTCAGCGCACAGACTTCGATCGAATGGCTGATGACGAGAGCGTACGAGATCCTGTGGAAGGCCGCGCTCGTGTTTTTGGGATGGTCTGGGTTTGATTACATGATCCAGCGTACCCAATTCAGCAGGCAACTGCGCATGAGCCGGCAGGAGATCATTCAGGAAAACAAGGATACCATCGGCAATCCGCAGATCAAGATGCGCATCCGCAAACTCCAGAGGCTGATGCGCCGCCGCATGATGATGCGCGACGTTACCCAGGCCACGGTGGTGGTAACGAACCCTACCGAATACGCGATTGCGCTCCGCTATCAGCCGGGTGCCATGCGTGCCCCGATCGTCGTGGCAAAAGGCCGCAATCTGCTTGCGAGAAAGATCCGGCAGGAAGCGATCTGGCACAACGTGCCTATTGTTGAAAATCCTCCGCTGGCGCACGCCCTCTATCGGGCTGTTCCGGTGGGACAAGCCATTCCGCCGGCTTTGTATATTGCCGTAGCTGAAATCCTTGCTTTTATTTTCCGCGCTCAGGCCGGCCACGCCGCACGGCCTGTGGAGAACGTTCAAAGGAGTATTTACTGAGTGATGTCTGCGCAATCTGCTCCTAAACCGGCCGTGGATCGTTCTTCACGCGACTGGATTGTTCCCGTTCTCGGGGTGGCGCTGGTGTTCGTAATGCTGGTCCCTATCCCGGCAATGGTCTTGGACGTTCTGCTGGCAACAAGCATCACCACCGGCGTGCTCGTCCTGCTCGTATCAATGTACATCCAGCGACCCGTACAGTTTTCAGTGTTTCCTTCGCTGCTGCTGCTCCTCACGCTTTTTCGCCTGTCGCTGAACATCGCGAGCAGCCGCCGCATCCTGCTGCACGGCAATCAGGGGCTGGCCGCCGCTGGAAAAGTGATTGAGGCTTTTGGCCAGTTCGTGGTGGGAGGAAATTACATCGTTGGCTTTGTCATCTTTCTCGCACTGATTGCCATTCAATATCTGGTGATCAATCACGGCGCGGTACGCATCGCTGAAGTGACGGCGCGCTTTACTCTTGATGCCTTGCCCGGCAAGCAAATGGCCATCGATGCCGATCTGAGCGCAGGCCTGATTGATGAAAACGAGGCCCGCAAGCGGAGACAGCAGATTGCACGCGAGGCGGAATTTTACGGAGCAATGGACGGCGCTGCACGATTCAGTCAGCGCGACGCCCTCGCCACCATATTGATCACCGCCATCAATATCGGAGCAGGGTTTCTGATCGGGATTTTCTACCTTGACCTTTCTTTCCAGGACGCGCTGCGCACGTACACCGTTCTCACGGTCGGCGACGGACTTGTGACCATTATCCCTTCGCTGCTGGTTTCCGTAGCCGGAGGAATGGTGGCAACGCGTGCTTCGTCGGAAGCCAGCCTGGGAAGCGACCTTGGCAGGCAACTGCTGCCGCGGACACGCCCTCTATGGATTGCTTCCGGAGTCATGCTCGCTTTGGGGATGATTCCGGGTCTGCCGAAATTGTCTTTCTTTCTGCTGTCCGGCGTAATGGCGCTGCTTGCCAGAAAATCAAAAGACCTGGAGTTCACTTCTGAAGCCCTGACCCGTTACGAAACCGCCGGGCCCAAACCGAAGGCAGGTGAATCGGTCCCCGTTTTGCCGCAGCTTGATGATCTCAGCATGGAAGTTGGTTACGCGCTGGTTCCACTGGTGGACGAGGCCCAAGGCGGCCAGATGCTGAAGCGGATCAAGGCGCTGCGGCGGCACCTTTCGACCCAGCTTGGGTTCCTTATTCCTCCCGTGCATATTACGGACAACCCTCAACTCAAACCCAGGGAATACATTGTTCGACTTCGGGGAGTCGAGATCGCCCGGTGGCAAACCGAGGAGAACCGCCTGTTGGCGATAAGTGCAGAAACTCCGGCGCCGCCGATTGACGGTATTGACACCCGCGAGCCGGCGTTTGGCGTGGCTGCAAAGTGGATTGATGCCAGCCAGCGCGAGGTGGCATTGGCGATCGGATACGCAGTCGTGGACCAGCCCGCGGCGATCGCTACTCACCTGGCTGAAATTATCAGGCGCTTCGCCCATGAGTTGCTGACGCGGCAGGAAACCAAACGACTTCTGGATTCGCTTGCAGAATCACATCCGAAGCTGGCCGAGGAACTCGTGCCAAAAATCCTGAGCCTGGGAGAAGTGCACCGCATCTTGCAGCAACTCCTCCGGGAACAGGTCTCAATTCGCGACCTTCCAACCATCCTTGAGGTGTTGCTGGACGCTTCAGTGGCGGGCAAAAACCCCGTGATGCTGGTGGAGGCGGCGCGCCAAGCGCTGGGCCGCGCCCTTGTTCAGCCTCTGGTCAACGAGGAAGGAAAGCTGACTGTGGTGTCTGTGGACCCGCAACTCGAAGAGCAGATCTATCAATCCTTTGAATCCCAAGCCGGAAATGCGCGCGCGAACGCTGTTCAGCCGGCGTTCCTCCGCCGTATCCTCGACGGGTTGCGCAGCCTGATGGGGGAACAGATCGCGCTGGCCTCGCCGGCGCTCCTGTGCAGTTCGCCTGCCCGCTTCCACCTGCGGCGGTTGCTGGAGCCGTTTTTGCCCAAGCTGGTTGTGTTGTCGCCTGCTGAGATTCCCAATTCCGTGACGGTCCAGTCGATGGGGGTCGTGCGTTGAAGAAAAAGACCGCCATAAAAGGTCCTTTGATGACACCCTTGAAAGCAGCAAAGCAAAATTACGAAACGGTCTCAAACCTGGATCAGGAAGAGCGCAACCGGATCCTGATGGAAAATCTTGCGGAGGTCCACTACATTGCCAAGCGGATCCATGACCGCCTTCCTTCTCACGTGCTTCTTGAGGACCTGGTTCATGCCGGCGTGGTGGGCCTTCTGGAAGCGATCAGGAATTTTGACCCATCGCGCGGAGTCCAGGTCAAGACATATGCCAAGCTCCGGATCCACGGGGCGATTCTCGACAGCCTGCGCGGAATGGATTGGGGGCCACGCTCGGTGCGCCGCCATGGACGCGAACTTGACGAAGCTCATCAGCGCCTTCGCGCGAAACTGGGTCGGGACCCTTCCGAAGAAGAACTCGCAGAAGAGATGGGCATGGACCTCGACGAAATCCGCTCGCTCTTATTGGACCTTCGCGGATTGAATCTGGGAAGCATCCAGGCGATTGAGGATGAAACCGGCTGGAACGAAAAGGTCTTTAAGTATGTTCCATACTCACCGGAAGACGACCCGTACTATCTCTGCCTGCAATCGGAAATGCACGAATGCCTGGCAAAAGCGATTGAAGAATTGCCGGAGCGTGAAAGGCAGTTGCTGGCGCTTTACTACAACGAGGAGTTGACGATGAAGGAAGTCGGCGCTGTGCTGGGTGTGGGGGAAGGCCGGGTGTCGCAGATCCACTCGGCGGCGATGGCCAAGCTGCGATCTCGTTTGCAGGAGATGTTGGGCCATCGTCCGGAAAATGCCGTTCAGCCTCAGGAGTCCACAAAGGTGTGAAAATGGAAAACGTTGTGTCGCACGAAGAGACCACCACTGCACAACAGCCTCCCGCTGAAAAAGCAACCGCCGCGAGCGTGATTGTCAAAGGGCGCCAATACGCTCCGTTTGTTTTCGGCAAAGCTTCGAGCATGTCAAAGCAGCAGGCCCGTGACGTCGCGCAACTCCACGAGTCCTTCACCTACAACCTGAAAAACCGGCTTTCGGCCAGTCTCCAGGCCGCGACAGAAGTTGTTCCCGCCTCGGTGGATGAACTTCCGTATTCTGACTTCGTCCGCAGTCTTCCCGAGGATTCTTATCTGGCCTCGATCGACGTTCAGCCGGCGCAAGTGCTGGCGGTCCTGGGTCTTGAGCTTTCCGTTGCCCGGGTCATGATCGATCTGATGCTGGGAGGGGACGGCAAGCCTGTGCCGGCCCAGCGTCCCCTCACTGAGATTGAAGAAAAAGTGCTTCAAATCGTCCTGGACGTCATCTGCGAAGAACTCTCGGCTGCCTGGCGACAGGTGATTGAAACAGACTTCTCCTTCGACAGATCGCGCCGATTAGCCGATCTCTATCGTCTGATACCCTCGTACGAAAAGATCCTCATACTCAGTTTTGATCTGAAAGTGGCTGCGCAATCGGGCGTGCTGACCCTTGCTTTCCCTGCCGCCGTGTCATCCGCGCTTGTGCGAAAACTGGTGAAGAAGAGTTCGAGAACACAAAGCCAATTACCGGAATTTCAGGCACGCATCCGTGAAAGGCTTTTGGACTGCGTCTTTGGAGTTGAAATGGTCCTGCCACCGACCAGGATCAGAGGAAGAGATTTGCTGTCGCTTACCGCCGGTCAGACGCTCCTGATTCAGCACCCGCTCAACCAGCCTGCGGTCTTGCTGGTGGCAGGGCGCAGGGTTTTTTCCGCCTTTCCCGGGCGCTGCGGAAATCAGCGCTGCGCAGCCGTTCGTCAGAGGTTTCCAATTTCATTTTCCGATGGAAAGGTCAACGTATGAATCCGGCCAATTCCGGACAAGCGACTCGGCGAATCCGCGAGTATTTTGATCTCTGGACAATGATCATATCGGGCCGCTTAAGCGAATTTGCCCACAGACAGGTCACAACAAAGGAACTTCTCCTGGAGGCGACTCGTGCCGGTGCCGGACTAAAGGATGAACAGGGGACCTGGGTCCGTTTTGCCGCGGCCCCAGCAGGCGAACAGGCCCTCTTCATTTCCGCTGAAGATGCCCGGAAACTGCAGCAATGGCTTGAAGGCCCAGGTCCTGGCAAAACTGAAGCGGGGACGGATGCGGGCAAGGCAGCACAGGAATTTTTCATCCAAGCGGCAGCAAAGTTCCCGGCAGAACAGATACAAAACTCTGAACTGAAGTTTTCAGGGACTGGCCATCCGGTGTGGGAGAGCGCGGTCCATGCAGCGTTTTGCTTTTCGTTCGAGCAGGAAACATCCCTGACCGTGCACATTCACCTCAGCGCGGAATTGGCTTCAAATCTGCAGTCCGCGCAGGATACAGTCGCTGCCGCTGAAAAAGGACGTCCGGCAAGGGGCGCACACCCTTCCGCCGCGCCGGTGGGGCCCGCAAGCGATGTTTGTCTGGACCTCCTGATGGACGTGGAGTTGGAGGTCGCGCTGCGCTTTGGTCAGCGCGAAATGCTGCTGCGCGATATCCTCAGCATCGCGCCGGGGACTGTGCTGGAACTTGACCAGCAGGTTCACGACCCTGTCGAGCTACTGGTGGGAAACAAAGTAATTGCCCGGGGCGAAGTGGTGACAGTGGATGGAAATTACGGGCTGCGCATCACCAGTCTTGCCAGTTCCGAAGAGAGGATTGAATCCTTGAGAAAGTAGTCTTGCATGGCTTTACGTCCTTCCGCTCGCATATGTCAGAATCCTCAATGCTTGCAGGGCCGGAGTCCGTGGCGTAAATGGCGGCAGCCGGAAGGAATATGGTTCAACAGGAAATGGTACTGCGGCCTGGAATGTTTTGAACAAGGTGCGGCAGTGGAATTCTCCACGTATGACACCAGGGGCGATCGGAACAGATCGGCGCGCCACCGCGTCCCTCTCGGGCTGCTGATGCTCTCTAAAGGGCTTATTTCAAGTGACGGAATGCAGGAGGCCCTCAGGGCCCAGCGCGAATCGCAAAAAGGTCGTTTCGGAGCGTGGCTTGTGCAATTGGGCGTGGTTACGGAAGCGCAGTTGACCGCTGCGCTGGGAATGCAATGGGGTTGCCCTGTGTTCCATTTAAGCGAGGACCCGGATTTCGAGTCATCGGCATATATGGTTCCTCTGGGCATTATGGAGTCTTCGCGAATGGCCCCGGTGTACTTCATGTCCGGCAGCCGGACGCTCTATGTGGCGTTTTCGGATGGGATCGATTTTCCAATACTTCGTGCCATTGAACAAATGCTGGACTGTTCCACACAGCCCTGCGTCATCAGCGAGAGTGAAATGGCGGCCGCACATGATGCGATTCGCCGGATGGACAGGCCTTCGGAGATGGTGCTGGAATGCCCTCGCGACCTGCGTGAACTTGCGCGAAGTCCGCGGCTGGACGGAATCCAATCAGGCGAAGCAGGTGTGCGCCGCAGCGTGTCCGAGGTGCGTCTGGGTGAGAATCGAAACCAGAGCAACACTTGGCCATCTGCTATTTCATTACGCAGAAAATCGGTAGCTCGACTGCCCTGCGGCAGCGCGGTAAAATTCGTCCGGCAGGGTCGATTCCGGCAACTCTCAGTTCCGAAGGGCTGCCTCTGCGGGGAAGCACCTTACACCAGGCTTCTTCATTCACTTGTTCGCCGACTAATGTCCGCCAGTGGCACTATGCAGTTGCTGCAACTCAGGAAGAGTACATGACACTCCCGGCATTTAAGAACGCCAGCTGCTTGCCGATAAAGCAGTCGTGCAGGCGCGAGAACGCCGTGCGCGGCACCGAACCCGCTGCTAACAGAACGAATGATTAAATGACCGTAATTATCCATGACTCATCAATCCGGCATTTCCACAAGCCGCAGGGCGTGCAAGACTATCCAGGTGTTCTCTATCGTGAAGTGAATGCATTCCGCCCGCCTGCCCCGCTGATGCGATTGAACTGCCTGCTCAGTACCGCTCCGGTGGACCTAAAAGAACTTGGGGCTGCAGCGCAGGAAGCAGCCGGATTCGTTTCAGAAGCCTTAAAGCTCTGCAACTCGCTCGCGGTTTGCTTCTCGCGGCCGGCATCGAGCCTGGAGCAGGCGGTGGTCGCCACCGACGCAGACTTTGTTCGAACGCTGCTTCTGACGTGTTGGCTTACAAGGCTGACGGGAAGCACCGTCGAAGCATCCGCAAACCGGTCGTTTTGGGTTCACGGCCTGCTGGTCGCGCAAGTCTGCCGCCGAATCAGCGATTGGACCGGCCTTGTGCCGCAGGAGTACGCATTCATGGCCGGGCTGCTCCATGATGCCGGCGAACTGCCCATTTTGACACTGCTAACCCGCGGTGGGGATTCCAAAGGTCGAGACATCAGGGAAGCGGCAGGAGACTCGCCCGAGTACCAGAGGCATCGCTTCAAGACAGACCATTGCGAGCTTGGGTGGAAGCTGCATTCAATCCTGAATTTTCCTCTTCCGGTTGCCGAAGTGATGGCCCGGCACCATCAATTGCAATCGGCCGCGGCTGGCTCGCCTCACTTATCTATTGCCGGCTGTGCGGAGGAGATATGCACGGGTTGGTGCCTCACTGCGAAAAATGAACCGAAGGGCGATAGCCCAGGTACGATTATTAATAATGCGCTCCGAATGTGGCTGCCGGGGTTGAATCCTTCCGTCGGTGTTCAGCTTGTTGAAGACGTGAAATCGGTTTTGAGATGCCACCTGAATCCGTAAGGACGATTATTGAGGCCAACGCCAGGCTCTCGACTTTGCTTCGCCGGACCTGCTCGCAGAATTCGGGCGCTGGATCCGCGAACCAGCATTTGTCTGCTATCCAGGCCTGCCTCCCGGAAATCGCCGGAATAATCGAAAAAGCCGGGGAGGCGCTCACGACTCTGATGCCAATCGAGGACCTCGATCGGGAATCAAAACTCAATGTTGAGCAGTACGCCAGGAACCTGCACAGCCTGAAAGCCATTCTGTTGCCGGTCCTCGCCTCAGCGCAGGCGCGCCGCGAAAGCCTGCTTGGCAACACGGCCGCAGTCCGTGGGACCTTGCAATGGCTCAGCGCGCTCAAGATGACGGAAGCTGAATGAGAACGCGGGTACTGCTGGCGTGAATGCTATGCAGCTTATTAATACAATAGAAGTAACAGATTACTTCAGATAATCGAGCAACGTGTTCTGTGAGATGCGGCCAAATGCGCTGAGTGCCGCGTTCAGTGTGTATTCCGCCTGCACAAGACTGGAAGCGGCCTTTGCCGGATCAGCCGAGATCAGGCTGCTCGTTTCCTGGGCCAGCGTAAGCTGCTGCTGGCTGAGGTTGTTGTTGACGGAATTCAGTTCGTCCAGCGCATTTCCATAGAAAGTCCGCTGCATATTGAGGTTATTGAAAGCGGTGTGGACTTCATCCAGGGCCGCGGCGACGTTGCCGCCGGTCTGAAGGGCGGTGCTCAGATCGTGCAATGCCTGGAACACGTCAGACCCTGACGCGGTGAAAATGGCGCTTCCGGGAAGGTTGACGGAAACAAACTGGCTCGGCCCAATTTGAATCTTGTTCACATCGTTGTTGCCTTTGTAGCTGACTCCGGACGGGGATGCTGGGTCGCTCACAAACGGTTGGGTGGAGAAGGCCGTCCCTGCAAACAGATAATTGCCCTGATAGGAAGTGTTCGCCAGGTTCTGAATGGTGCCCTGGATCGATAGGACTTCCTGCGCCAGGGCCTGTTCCTGGGATGGGGACATCGTGCCGTTTGCGCCTTCCGTGCCTACGGCGATTGCCTGGTTCAGGCTGTTGATGACCGATCCCAGAACAGTGTCTGCTGTTCCCAGTGCGCCCTGAATGCTTGATATGCTGCGCTGGAACTGGTCGTTGTTGTTGGTCTGGGCCGTATTCTCAATCAGCGCAGCGGTGGCGGCGGGATTGTCGGAGGGTGAGTTGACGCGCTGCCCCGTCGAGATCTGCTGCAACGCCGTATTCAGGCGCGCACGGTCATTGCTGACAGCGTCCAGCATGGTCAAATACAAGTCCGGTACGATTCTCAGTCCCATGTTCGTCGATTCCTATGCCATATTGATGGTCGTTTGCATTAGCTGGCTGATTACGGAAACGACCTTTGCCGAGGCTTCGTAAGCTTGTTGGAACATCACGAGGTTGGCGGCTTCCTGATCGATGGAAACGCCCGAAACCGAATTAAGCTGGTTCTTAAGCTGAAGAATAAGAGCCGATTCCGCCTGCTGCCGGCTGTCGGCAAACGAAACCTGGCTACCAATGTTATTCACCATGCCGGCATAAAAGTCCGTTGCGGTTTGTCCGCTGACGATGGGCTGGTTCTCGATGGCTGCAAGGGCCAATGCATTTCCGTTACTGCCCAGCGTCCCGTCAGACCCCGCGGCAATCTGGGACGGGTCAGTGACGGCCAGCGAGATTTGAGTAGCGGCGCCTGCTGTGCCCGTGAGGGGTGTAAAAAAGCTGCCGCCGGGATTGCCGGAGAGATCATACCCTGCTGCGTGCTGCGCGTTTACGGAGTTGACGATGTTCGCAGCCAGAGTGTCCAGCGAGCTTTGAATGGACGGCACCATCTGATCGCGCACCTGCAGTGTGCCGCCCAGCGCACCTCTGGTGATCGTTGAGGTGATATCGTTTCCATTGAAATAAACATGCTGGGTTCCACTGGCAGGGTCCAGTTGGGCTTGCAGAGCATAGCTCTGGACGCCCACGACCAGCGGAGTCCCGTTTTCTGTTGAAATTGTATACGTGCCGCTTTCGTTGTTTGTGATGTTAAGTCCGACCAGATTGGCGAGTTGGTTCACAAGTTGCGTGCGCTGGTCGATCAGCGCGCCAGCGCTTTGTCCAGAAACCTGCGCCGCGGAAATTTGTCCGTTCAGTCTTGCAACTTCCGACGCCAGAAGATTGACCTGCCCGACATCCTGCGTAACAGTCTGGTCAAGACCTTTCTGGATCTGCTGCAGACTGGCCGAAGTCTGATGAAACGCATCAACAAGGCTTTGCGCTGCGCTCAGGACGCCTTGCCGCAGCGGTATGCTGGTCGGATTTGTCGAAAGCGCCTGGAAGCTGCTAAAGAACTGGCTGATGACATTTTCCAGCCCCACACCTTGAGTTTCATTAAACAATGCCTGGACCTGCTTCGCTCCGTCAATGAAGGAGCTGAGTCCTTGCTGGATCTGATTTTCTTGCTGAATCCGCAGTTCAAGGACTGCGTCGCGGATGCTCTGAATGTTTTGGAGGACGACGCCTTCGCCGAACAGAAGATTTCCAATCTGCACAGGTGGCTGCTCGGCCAGGTTTGCCTGTTCCCGTGTGTAGCCGGGAGTGTTGGCGTTCGCAATATTGTTCGCTGTAACTTGCAGGGATCCCTGATCTGCAATCAAGGCATTGATCGCAATCCCTAATGTTCCTGAGAGGCCGCCCAAGATCAGTAGCTCCTTTCGAAAGACGTGCCCTGAAATGCCGCCGGTCGGGGTGAAGGATAGATTCCCATACAGTGTGATAGCACGTTGATCATCACGTTCAGATTACTGCGTGCGCGGGCGAGGAACTCCGCATAGGTTTCGTTGAGCTTTGACACCTCGAGACGGGCCGCTTCGCTTTCATTCAGGAGACCGCGCAGGCGCACGGGCGCCTTGCGGCCCTCCGGACCTTTGCCTGCGACGGAAGCCTCCAGAAATGATCTGACTGACCCTGCTGGATGTAACGGTGGAAGGAGGTCATGGATTTCGTTATCCAGCCGGCGAATTTCAGTGCAGAGGCGTTCCTTGCGCCGGTCGTGGGCCCGAAGGGCCTCAATGTCCGCTGAAACACAGGCCTGCTGTGATGACTGAATCTCCAAGGCCAGGCCTTTGAGGTCCTGAAGGCGCTCTTCCATCAATTCGATAAGTCGCGAGTTTTCTGGTTCCATGCCCTAGGCGTCGAGATCCAGAGAGTGTTCTTGCTCGTGGGTTTCCGGGTCTTCGGCGTCTTCTACCTTTCCGGGTTTGACGAGTGGCCGTTTCTTCTTCTGCTGTATATCATTGTCGTGCCGGTGGTCGATGGCCCGCGACACCGGCTGAACCGGGGACATGGAGGAATTAGGGAAATCCACCATAATTTATACTCCCTCCAGACTCTCGCAGCGGCTACGATCCAGAATTCACCGGTCCGAACAAGTCAGCGTGAATAGAGTCTGCCAACAGCTTACTGTTCACCTCATAGGATCCGTTTTGAATTGCCTGCCTCAAAGCCTGCACACGGCCTTGGCGGATAGCGGGCAGGCCGGCAAGTTGGGCCTTGAGGGCCGTTACGCTGATCTTACTCAGCGACACTTCCTCACTGCCCTGGATTGATGGTGAATCGGATTGTCCAGTCCCTTGCGCAGAACTGATGCCCTTGGAGTGGCCAACATTCTGCGTGTCGAACTGTGGGCCATCGAAAGTTGCTTTCGGGAAATTGATGTTCACTTAAAGCCTCCTCGTCGTTCGGTATCCGTTTTTATCGGCGAGGGTTTAAAAAACTTTAATGCGCTGCCAGCCAGCGAGGCTGACTCGGGTTCGAAGTCGGCCTTTGCAAGCTGCCCGGAAGAATTTTCCGATACGGATTTCTTCAGCCGGCGGACCCATATCGTTGCTTTTCAATGTGATACAAGCCATTTGCGCTTGGTCTCCCGTTAGAGGTTGAGCCCTCACTGACTTGTTTGTTCAGGGCGTTGGGGCCGCCGGGCTGGGTTACGTGTGGTGCAAGTTCCTGATAGAGCATACGGGCAAGGCCCAGCCCTCCGGCATTGGCAATTCCCAGCGCTGCTGCCTGAATGCCAAATCCCTCTATCGTGTCGAATCCCGGGTCGGTGGCCGGGTCACCCAAGCTGACTCCTGTCTCCATTTCATTCCAAAGATTAGCGATCAGGATGCCTTCAAACTCTCGGCACTCCTTCATTAATTCCTTTTCTTGCTGGCCAGCAACGAATTTCTGTGCCGCCGGGCCTTTATTTAAAGGCTCCAATTCAGAGGATCGAGTTACCGCGGGAGCAGATACGTTATTGATCACATAACCTCCACTCCGGCCTGGACGCACCCATCCGTTTGCATGGCTTCTACAATCGCAATGATGTCCCTCGCGGTTGCGCCGATCCCCTGGAGACCATTGACAAGGTCCTGTACCGTTGCTCCCTGCCGGAGCTGAAGCTGGTTTGCCTGGGATTCCTGTGTTTGCACGGTGGTTTGCGGTACAACCTCGGTTTTCCCTTTTGAGAACGGCGGAGGCTGCGAAACTTCGTATTGTGTTGAAATCTGAATGGCCAGGTTTCCATGGAAAATGGAACAGGCACCGAGGCTCACGCTTCCACCCATCACCACCGTTCCTGTGCGCTCGTCCATTACAATTCTGGCCTTCTGATGGACAGTTACAGGAATTGCTTCAAGTTGTGCTAACAGTTTAGAAATGTTTCCAGCCCCGCCGCTCGGAAGTTTGATTTCGATGCGACGGCTGTCAACGGCGGTGGCGATCGGCTGTGAGAAATTAGAATTGATTGCGTTCGCCACGTTTTCAGCGGTGACGAAGTCCGCATCCCGCAGCAGAAGGGAAAGGTTTTTGAGTTGGTCGAGAGTTAAAGGTACGGCGCGCTCAACCATGCCGCCCGAGGGGACCCGGCCCGCAGTGGGTTGGTTCACGGTGATGACGTTCCCGCTTGTGCCTGCTGTGTAACCTCCGATGACAACGGGCCCCTGGGCAACGGCATAAACCTGTCCGTCGGGGCCATACAGAGGTGTCATCAGGAGTTCGCCTCCCTGAAGGCTGCGCGCATCGCCGGCGGAGGATACATTGACGTCAATGCGCGTCCCCGGCTGTGCAAACGGAGGCAATGAAGCCGTCACGAAGACGGCCGCAACATTTCGAGTGATGACGGATCTGGCAGGGGCCTGCACTCCCATTTTTTGCAGGATGCCCATGAGTGTCTGCACGGGAAAGATGTCCTGCTGTCCGTCACCGCTCCCGTTGAGACCCACCACCAGGCCGTAGCCCATGATGTAGTTGTCGCGTACTCCCGCGATGCTCGAGATGTCTCCAATCCGCGCCCGAAGGGGTTTGGAAGCCGCCGTTTCCTGTTGCGCGTATTGAGCTGCACACGCCAGAGATGGAAATGCGAGGGCGATTGACAGAAAGATCACAATCCTTAATAGCTTTGTTGTCATGGTTAAAACCCTGTAAGCCTGAGAATTGCGCGGACCAGCACGTTAGGCCGCCGAGTGCTGTCGCTGATCACTCCTTTTCCGTTGACCGTGACGCTCAGATCGGCCAACGCAGTGGACGGAACGGAATTGTCCGGGCTGATGTCTGACGGTCTCACAATGCCGCGCAGGACCACCTGCTGCTCCTGGTTGTCCACCTTCAGTGTTCGGATGGCCTGGACCACGAGGTAGGAATTGGGAAGGATGTCAACAACAGTTGCCGCCACGCTGGTGGTGAGCAATGAAGTGCTGGCCGTCTGCGCCTGCCCATTCAGAGCATTCGATGAACTCGGTGAAAAGATATTCTGCCAGCCGGAAGTCGGGCCGATCTGGCCCATCAACGCGCTGATGCTGGAGCCCGCCGAAAAGTCGCGGGATGCTTTCACCGTTCCGGAGGCCTGCGCGGTGGTCTGCTCGATAATATTGATGGTCAGAATATCGCCCGGCCGGTGTGCCTTGTCATCCCGCGGAAGCTGCGCGAAGACGCCATTCGGGTTCCAGATGCTTCCGACGGTGGGCTGCGGGTTGGCGACACCCTGTTCCGCCTGGCGGACGTATTCCTGCAAGCTCTGCTCGTAGGAGACCTCTTGGGGTTTCTTCTTAGCAAATGAATGGCCCGGAATCAGCAGGAGCAATGCCATTCCAGGAACAAACCGCCACGATGTTGAGTGCCTCCCGCGTGAGCGTTGCATGTCAATCTTCTCCCTCCAGAGATTTCATCAGGCGGTCGCGTCCGACTACCCTCGCTTGCACCACTTGCCGCGTTTCCGTATTGCGAACGCGTATTTCCTGACCAAGCACGCCCTGTTCGAGCGGCTCGACAATGGTCTTAATGCTGAACGCTGATCCAAGAACGATCAGGGTCGCAAGGGCTCCCGGCTTAACCAGGATCGGACGTTTGAAGAAGTCGAGATCGACAGGCTGCCCGGCTCGAATGGCCGCGCGTGTTTCCAGTCCCGCCAGATCACGAGGGGAAATCAACGGGGTGCTGCCGTTCTTTTTCTGGGCGCGCATTTCCATGGCAAAGTCCGCAGAGGAAACGATCTCCCCTGGGGAAATTCCGCGGCGCGTTACAAGAGTGGGCAGCTTCAAAGCGCGCTGGACAGTGATGGTGAAGGGAAGTATGTTCGGCTCATCGGAAGTCCACAAAACGAACTGCGTTTCGCCTCGAAACGGGTCGGATGAAATCGTCAGCACCTTGAGGCCTGGATCATTTCTGGTGACGTAAACCGGAACGGAAAGTTGAACTTCCTTCGGATCAAGGCGGTAATCGCCTGCAGGATTCTGGCGGCTGAGAGCACTGTTAATTGTCCGAATAATTTCTCCCCGGGTCAGCGGCCGCGAAGCCCGCCGGATGACCATCTGTCTGGGAATTTCTAAAGACGCCAGCATTGACGAATGCTCCCGCAACAGAAATTGCAATTGTTGCCGGTAGAGCACCCTGGTACCGGCGGGTTGCGGCGATTGCCCCAGCGGGATCTCCATTGCTTCACGATGCAGTGAGAAGGGCACAGATTCCGGTAGAAGGTCATTGAGAGTTACTGCGTTGGATCGAACCAGAACGTTCGAGAGAAGCGGGACGGGATTTGACGGCTTTGTCCGCGCGGTTTCGGCCGCGCAGGCGCTGAGCGCCAGAAAAATAGCAGCGACGGCGATGGCAGAACGTATTCGCATAGCGCGTGCGGCCTCAGGCGACATTGTTGAGCTGCTGGAGCATTTGGTTTGCAGCCTGCACTACTTTCGAGTTTGCTTCGTACGAGCGCTGCGCCAGAATCATCTGGATGAACTGCTCAACGACGCTGACGTTGGACTCTTCCACCATGCCCTGCTGTAATGTTCCAAGCCCTTCAGCGCTGCCCGGCGTGCCCACAAGAGGATCTCCCGAGGCAGTCGTGGGGACGTAAAGGTTGCCGCCGATTCCGAGCAGCCCGCCGGGGTTCGGGAAAAGCGCAAGCTGAATTGTGCCGACCTGGGCAGCCTGCGTCTGGTTGGGTTCGGTGACGCTGACGGTCCCATCCTGTCCGATGCTCACGCTTGTGGCGTTGGCTGGAATGGTAATTGCCGGCTGGAGGGGATTACCGTCGCTCGTAACAATCTGCCGCTGCTGGTTCAGATGGAACGAACCATCACGCGTGTAAGCAAGCTGGCCGTTGGGAGTCAGCACCTGGAAGAAGCCGTCCCCCTGGATGGCGACGTCAAGCTGGTTGCCGGTGGAAGTCAGATTTCCCGGAGTATCGATCACTTCCGAGCTTGCCGGCCGTGTGCCCAACCCGATTTGGAGACCCGTTGGGATGGTTGTCTGCTGTGTCATCGCTGAACCGGGGACGACGACGTTCTGGTACATCAGGTCTTCAAATTGCAGCCGCCGGCTGCGAAACCCTACGGTGTTGGCGTTTGCCAGATTGTTCGCGATATTTTCCAGATTGAGTTGCTGGGCATTCATCCCGCTGGCGGCCGTGTAAAGCGCTCGAAACATCTTTGCATTACCCTCCTACTGAATGATCGGTACGCTTGAAATTACTGTCTGATCGAATGTCTTATCAAAGGTGGAGACAGCATTCTGGAGCATTTGCGTTTCGCGTTGCAAAAGGACCAGGCTCACCATCTGGTCCATGGGATTCACATTGGAGGTTTCCAGGGCTCCCTGGCGAACCTGCGGATCGGTGGCGGCCTTTTCGCGAGTGGCCGGGGCCGCATAATAACAGTTTCCCTGTAGCGTGAGCGGCGTTCCCTGGGGGAAATCAACGATCTTTAACTGCCCGGCGAGCGCGCCATTAACGGAAATCGTTCCGGAGGGACCGATGGAAATCCTGCCGGGAGGGAGCTTGATCGGGCCCTCCCCGGGTTTCCCGCCAGGCTTGGGGATAATTCCCATGACGGGGTGACCCTCCGCTGTCGTCAAGGTGCCATGAGAATCAAGCCGCAGGCTGCCGTTGCGGGTGTAACGATCACCAGCCTTGGTTTTCGCGACAAGGAACCCTTTGCCCTCGAGAGCAATATCGAGCGGATTCCCGGTCGGCTGGATTGATCCCGCTTCGAGATTGGTGGAAGCTCCACCCAGCACGGCATAGTCGTTCACAGCACGGTTGAGCGGTCCCGAAGCTGCATTGCCCATAGTCGCGCTGATCGCGCGGTAGAATTCCGTTTGCGATTTGTAGCCGGTGGTATCCACGTTGGCGAAATTGTTCGCCAGCAGATCGAGTGCGTTAAATTTGGTCACCAGGCCCGTGAGGGCAGCGTAGTATCCGCTGTACATGTCTTTTCGCTCCGTGTTTGCTTATGCAGGCGATGAACCAAAATGGGAAAGGCACGCAACGCCTTGACGTGGAATCAGTTAAAGGATTTCCCACCGGTGGCTGGTGATTTTCACGCTACGATTCTTGCCCACCCCGAGTGGGCAAAATCTGCCAATGGGAACATGCGTGGCTGCCTGGGCGCTATTTCGGAAGGGCTTTGACCGGCTGCCGAAAAGGGACTCAGGAACTGTAATTTCGTGTGAAGCCCTTTCCCGGATGGGACGGGGCGAAGCGTGAATTCTGATTTTGCCAGAGCGATTGAGACCAGGAACAGACTGCTTGGAATAAGACCGGGGGTTTTTAAGCAGACTGCTGGATCATCTGCGGTGATGTTTTGAGGGCGAAACGGGGTTCAAGCCGGATGGAATTTTCCGGGCAAACGTTATTTTTCGCTTCGCTTAGGAGGCCAATTCAGTATATTCTATATATCCTGGCTGTCACGGACAGGACTGCTGCCTTAAGCTCTATATTCCGGACATAATAATTCGAATCCCGGTGAGAAGTGTCCCAAAGAGGGCGCTGGTGGCGGCGAGTCTCGGAAGGAAAGTGGACTCACCGGCCGTATTCAAAGCGGTCTTCAGCTCCGGGCAGTCATGACAGGAACTCGTGACGTTGTGACGGTTGGCTTGCCTCTCGGTCAGGTTGGCGGGGATGCCGTTCCCACAGAAGCCAAGTCGAGGAAGCATCTGGGCACAGGTTGCGTTTTACACGAGTCTGGGATTTATCATTCCCGGCGCCGTTGTTGGCGGCGTTCTGTTGGGATGGTTTCTTGATGAGCACCTGCACACATCGCCGGTTTTGAGTATCATAGGTGGAGTGGCTGGCGCAATTGGTGGGATTGTCGAGATTTACCAGATTCTGACCCGGACAGAAAAAAGTGTGGATCAGGACGGTTAATCAAGTAACCCTGGATAATGCTGAAGCGAGATTGCCGCGATGGATGGCGGGATTTGCGGTCGCCGGAATTCTTGCGGGATTTATGCTGGGTGGTTTCCGCATTGCTGGAGGATTTGCTCTCGGCGCTGCAATGGCTATCGCAAGTTATTCCTGGCTGCACAAGGCGGTTGTCAGCCTTATGGACGCCGGCCGGGTGCGGCCTTCAAGGCTGACACTTGGCAAGCTGGTCCTGCGCTATCCGGTGGCAATCGCCGTAGTTTACGTCTTTTATCGTGAGAACTGGCTTCCGTTCGAAGCTGTTCTCACAGGATTGTTTGTTCCAATGGCCGGCGCGTTGGCTGAATCTATTTTTCAGATCGGCTTGGCCGTGCGTCACTCAAAGGCCATGTGAAATGAGCGGCTGCAACAAGAACTCGTTGAGAGCGCTGGAGATTTCTTAAGTGTGGAGAAGTCTAAGTGCCCGTTGAGCACCATTTCTGGTTCGCAAAGCTATTGAACGACCTGTTTGGGAGCCGGGTTGTCAGTTTGATGACCAAGGCTGGATTTCCGCCGGCCAATCCGCACTATCCCATTCCGGATTACGTCGGCGGAGAGTTCCTCGTGCTGCTCATCCTTGTTATTGGCGCCCTCTTTTTACGCCGGAATCTCTCGGTCGAAAATCCGGGCAAGCTCCAGCACGCGATGGAAATCTTTCTGGAATTCACGCAGAACCTCGCCGATGAAATGATCGGCCACGGCGCGCGGCGATACGTTCCTCTGATCGGAACGCTTGGACTTTTTATCGTCATTTGCAACATTCTGGGTCTGATTCCAACGTTTATAACTCCTACGGCGAGCATTCAGGTGCCGCTTGGGTGCGCGGTGCTGGTTTTTCTTCATTACAACTTCCAGGGACTACGGCAGCATGGAATTCTGGGCTACCTGCGGCACCTCTGCGGGCCCATGATGAGTATTGCGATCATCATGCTTCCAACGGAGATTCTCAGCAATGTGCTGCGGATGCTGTCTCTCACCGTCCGTCTCTGGGCCAACATGCTGGTGGGCGGAATTCTGGAAGGTGTTTTTACCGGCCTCATTCCGATTGCAGTCCCAGCCGTATTTATGGTTTTGCACATATTTGAGTCGTTTCTTCAGGCATATGTTTTTATGATCCTGCCGGCCCTTTACATCGGTCTGGCGACGGCAGAGGAACATTAACCGGCTGATCATGCTCTTTTCTTGAAAGACTACCCGGCGAGCGCAGAATGCGTTCCTGAGTGACATCGTTAGAACGCGAAGCCTTTCTGGTTCATTGCCGAGGCAGGAATTGACCCGAGCCATGACACGCCGGTCATGAAAAGGTTTGGCGCCATCGGAGGCAGGAAAGTACGCTTGGCCGCAGCCGAGCGCCGGAACAGCCGCATGCGCGACTTCCACTCGGGTTGGGAGCGGAGAAGATGTGCGGCGAAAATCACTCGTCAAAGCCTCACTGGTTCGGGTGGGGCTGATGTTTAAGGAGGAAAGATGACGCGAAAGGTTTTGCTCTTTTGCACCTCGATAGCGGGCTTACTGCTGACGGCACCGCTGTTCGGTGCTCAGGGAGGAGTTGCCGCGGGCAGTGCGGGCGGCGGGACTAACTGGGTGGCTATCACCTCAGGTTTTGCCATGGCTATTGCTTCGGGCCTTTGCGGATTGGGCCAGGGCAAGGCTGCTGTCGGCGCCTGCGAAGGACTGGCGCGGAATCCGGGCGCAAGACCGGGAATTCAGCTCTTTCTCATTCTTGCTCTGATCTTCATCGAGTCGCTGGCCCTTTATACGCTGGCGATCATCTTCGTTAAAGTCCGGTAAACTGCTTCAGGCAAGGGGAAGGCGGGATTCTGTAGCGGAGTATCCGCCTTTGGGCTGGCCTGGGAGAGGGAACGCAGGGGACGGGCGCTTTCGTGCCCGTCACTGCCAGTGGCTGTTCCTGTGACCGCTGCGCCACTCCGAATTCCGAGGATCGCGCAACGATGAAAGATTTCCGGCCGGTTCTTGCTTGATTTTCTTGTTGTCTTCCCGGATTTCGATCGTTACTATTTTAGTAAGTTTGGGCAGGCAGGGGAATGGGGGTGCTTCGGGGGGTCCGGAGCATGGTGAGTGGCTTTAACACCGATATAGAATTTGAAGGAACGCTTTTTCACATTCAGACTGAAGCTCGAAAAGAGACTGCTATCGAAACCGCCGTCTATGTAAGAGGGGCGGTAATCCATTCCCTGAAGACCTCGCATCCGGACTTATCGAATCGGGAACCCGGCAGTGAGCAGCAGTTTCTCCGCCTGCTGGAAGGGCAGCACCGGCAGGTAATTGAACGGATTCGCGCGGGCGAAATCAGGCCTCCCTCCATGCCGGGTATCGGCCCCGGCCTTCTGGAAAAATCATGATTATCCACCTGAACGGTGAACAGCGCGAGGTCCCGGACGGAATGACGCTGGCCGGCCTGATCGACTGGCTGGAACTTCCGGCCGACCGCGTTGCAATCGAGCGGAATCTTGAGGTCGTCAAAAAGGCTGACTGGGGCGAGATCCGGCTCGAGAACGGCGACCGGCTTGAAATCGTCCGAATGGTCGGCGGTGGGTAATCGGGTTTAGTCCATCTAATCTGAAGGGACTTCCCATGGATTCCACGGCGGCTGGTTCCTCGGCATTTGTTCTTGTAACCCTGCTGATCAAGCTGGGCCTGATCGCCTCTCTGGCGAGCATCATCGCGCGGTTTGAGAAGTTTCGCCGCCTCCTTCTTGTTGAAATTCGCACTCCAAAACAAAAACTACTCTTTGCAGCGTTCGTGGGCGTGCCCTTCATGCTGGGTGTGCTGACGCGCCTGGTGGCCAACTACCGGGGTGCAGACCTGAGCCTGGAGGTTACAGTAATCGGCGGCCTGCTGGGCGGAACGATGGTAGGGCTCGTTGTCGGCATGATGGTGAGCCTGCCGGCGGTTTTGATCCGGCACGAACTCCTCGCCGTTCCAATGGCCGTGCTCTACGCGGTCGTAGCGGGGTCAGCGCGATGGCTGTGCCCAAACAAGGAAGAGATCTGGAAGTTCTCGCCTTTCATCGACCTCAGCCTCTATCGCTCCATCAAGCAGCGCTTCAAGCAGCCTTCGATGGACTGGCAAATCCTCTTTTTCCTCGTCTGCGTGTTTCTGGAGCTTTCGCGCATCGAGGTCGGACGGATTTCCCATGGCAACCTGTTCTTTGTGGATCCGACGGGGGCTTGGACGGAGGTCCTCGTCCTGTTTTCGACCGCCATCGCAGTGGCCCTGCCGCTGCGCATCTGGAATAACACCCGCATTGAACAGAAGCTGGAAGAGAAGGAACGCAGCCTGATCCAGGCGCGCATGGACAGCCTGATCAGCCAGATCAATCCGCATTTCCTTTTCAACACGCTGAATACGGTTTCATCTCTGATCCGGCTGGACCCTGACACCGCCCGCAAAGTTCTGGTGAAACTGTCGAGCATACTCCGCCGCAGACTCAAGACTCAGACGCATTTCGCGCCGTTGCGGCAGGAGCTCGACTTCATCGCTGATTATCTGGATATCGAAGTCGTACGTTTTGGTCGCGACAAATTGAAAGTGGCTGAAGACATTGACCCGGCAGCGCTGGATGTGATTGTGCCGACCATGATCCTCCAGCCGCTTGTAGAAAACGCCATCCGCCACGGGATCGGTCCGAAAATCGAAGGCGGAACGATCACCTTGCGCGCCAAACGCAGCAAGGGGCGGATATCAATCCAGGTCAGCGACGACGGCGTCGGCATCCCCAAAAACAGGCTGCCGGAAATTTATGCCTCCGGCATCGGGATCATGAATGTGCAGGAGCGCCTGAAGGTCCTTTACGGCCATGACTTTTCCATGAAGGTCGAAAGCGAGCCGGGGAAGGGAACAACCGTCCGCCTGGAGTTGCCGGAAGTTGTTGCCGCTGAGGAAGTGGTTTCCGTCGAAACGGCCCAGGTTGAACCATAGGCCTGCGGTTTTGGCCCACAAGACTTCCCATTTGGCGGCGCGGGGCTCTGTGCCCCTCGCTGTCGCCCGCCGGATATCTGCTTCTGTCTGCTCGACCAGCGAAACTATGTTAATATCAATCCTTTGCACCTGCTTTTCTTTTCCGCTGCGAGCGGCGGAAGCTCAATGCTTGATTGGTCAGTGCGCGGGTTTCCTTTACAACTAATCCAAGCGTCCGAGGAACGTTGATGGCTAAACATGACTCCGACAAAGCGAAAACGACCCCCAGCTCAATGAGCATGATTGAACCCCGGTTTCGAAACATTTACAAAGCCTTCTACAAAGAGACCTATTACACAACCACGACCCTTGACGCGAAAACTAAAGAACTCATTGCGATTGGGTGTTCGCTGGTAGCCAAGTGCGAAGGCTGTACGAGAGGCCACATCAAGAAGGCGCTGGAGTTAGGAGCCACCAAGGAAGAAATTTCAGACGCCATTGTTGTTGCCGTTGGGATTGGCGCCGCCAGCGTTGTGGATATGTCGGATAAGGCCGCCATCGAGCTTGACCTTCATCACTTCGAATAGGGGCGGAAACCAGGATCCGGAGCACCGCGAAATTTCCGGAGGCATGGACAGTCTGTTTTTTCTTGCAGACAGGAAAGCCTGTCGGGGACTCCATTGCGAGGACGCCGGGTGGACTTTCTGATCATCGGCATTCTGTTCCTTTTGCTGTTCCTCGGTCTGGCGGACAACCAGACCATCCCTGCGATCCTTCCTCTCCTGATCGATTCTCTGCACATCACCGTCGAGCAGGCAGGTCTGCTGGCCGTTTTCTATTCTGTGGCGGCAGCATTCGCCTCTCTTGTAACAGGAATTGTCTCGGACCATTACGGTCGAAGGCGATTTCTGGTTGCCGGTGCGCTCCTGTTCGGGTTCGCATCATGGCTGGCCGCGCACGCGGCAAGCTTTACCGGATTGACTCTTGCGCGCGGATTGACCGGCCTTGGCGCAGGAACGATTTCAACCTGCTCCATTGCTTTTGCCGGAGACTGGTTTGATTACAGCATTCGAGGCCGAGCGCTCAGTTGGATTTCGACGGCGTATTTTGCTGCGCCGATTCTCGGGGTCCCTCTGGCCGCGCAAGTGGCCGGCCGCCTGGGTTGGCGTGACACGTTCTATTTTTTTGCCGTCCTCGCTGCCGCTTCTGCCCTGATCTCGCTGCGACTGCCGCACGACAGGCGTGACTCCGGGCCAAGTTCGGAAAAGTGGAAAGCGACTTTCCGTGCTTGCCGGTCGTTCTTCAAGCGCCGTGATACCAGTGCAGGCTTGGTGATTGCATTCCTGGTCTCGGGCGGGCTTTACGGATTTCTTTACTACATTGGCCAGTGGCTGAACTCATCTTTTGGCGTTTCCACGGGAACGATCGGATGGGTCTTTATGCTGGGCGGATTCGCGGCCCTGGTCAGCGCGCCTGTGGCGGGCAGCCTTTCAGACCGTTGGGGAAAGCGGCCGGTATCAATCGCGGCCAATGTTCTGCTGGCGATTTCGGTGGCGCTGGTACCGTTTTTCCCCTGGGGTGCCGGACTGCTGTTTGTCTTTGCAATAACAAGCCTGGGTGCGGCGGCGCGTCAGGGGCCGCTTGCGGCGCTGATGACGGAGCTTGTTCCCACGGCCGAGCGCGGTTCTTTTATTGCGCTTCGCAACGTTTCATCCCAGGTGGGCATCGGTCTGGTGGTGCTTGCTGGAGGCGCGATTTACCAGAGGCACGGTTACCTGGCCGTGACAACCTTGTGTGCGGCCATGACCGCCGTAGTTGCCGTGCTGCTGACCACCCACATTGTCGAGCCGCGCCCGGTTGCCGCACGCTCGCAGGAATGATCATGCGTCCGTGCCGGGCAAATTCATTGAAAGGAAGATGACGTGACAAGGCGCCGAATCGTTCGAAATATCGTGCTCGTTCTCCTTGGACTGGTTGCGATCTTCTTTCTCGTAGTGGTGCCTCTGTTTTTCACGTATCTCATTACTTCCGCCAGGTTCCATTTTCCCGATCCGAATGATGGCAAGACGCCGCTTTCGTTCGGTTTGGAGTATCAGCCGATCGAATTCCAATCCTCAGACGGCATCCTGCTGAAAGGGTGGTATGTGCCGGCAGGCCCGGATGCGCGCGGCACGATTATTTACTGCCACGGCCGCAACCGCTCGCGAGTGGAAATGCTTCCCATGGAAGTGTTCGGCCACAGCCTGGGGTACAATGGCCTGCTCTTCGATTTTCGCGATTCCGGCAGGAGCGGCGGCAAGATCGGTACACTCGGATATCAGGAGAGGCACGACGTGATCGCGGCCGTCCGTTACGCGCTCGATCAGGAGAAAGCGGCCAGGCCGATTGTGCTTTGGGGAGTTTCGATGGGAGCTTCCGCAGCGCTGATGGCTGCTTGCGAGTCGCCGGACGTCGCTGCGGTCATTTCCGATAGTTCATTCCTTTCTTTCCGCCAAGTAATCGTCCACCACGCGCATCTGTTCTTCCATATTCCTTCTTTCCCGATCGTGGATGAAGCGATCTATCTGTCTGCCTGGCGGGGCGGTTTCTGGCCTTCCGATTTTGACCTCCGGAAAGCCTTTCAACGCATCAATCCGCGGCCCATCCTTTTCATTGCCGTCAAAGACGATAAGCGCATCACGCCCGAGGTGGCGCGGGAATTGCGTTCTTATTCAACAAGCCCGAAGACGATGTTGGTTGTAGTTCCCGGCCATCGCCACGGCGAAGGATTCACTTCCGGCCACGCGGCGTACGAGGAAGCGGTGAAAGAGTTTCTGGCAAGCCTGACGGGATGAAATACTCCTCCTGATTCCAGCGTACCGCGTTAGAATGTTTCAAAAGCGTGCGACATCCAGAAATCCATAAGTGCGTATCCGACCTGAAGGAGGTCCACCGTGGCAGTTGCTGGTGACAAAACCGAGCACAGGCTTCGCTTCGCTCCCTGGCTTGCGGGCCCTTTTGTTTTTATGGCCCTCCTGATTACCGTTCGCTTCGTGCTGGAAGTGGCCGGAGTGCCGCTTCAGGCGACGCGGTTTCTATCCAGCACGGGGGTTGTCTACCTCGTTGCGATTTACCTCGGAGCCGTTGCCCCTCTTCGGGGAGTTCGAAGGCCATGGCAGGTCGTTTTGCCCGGAATCCTGCTCGTTATCTGGACGCAGGCGTGGGTGATCCTGTTCACGATTGTCTCCGGCTTGCTCCGGCTTGCAAGGAGTCATTTTGCCGAACCGCAGGATTGGGGCAATTGGGGACATCTCGCCCACCATGTATTGGGACATGTACAGGAAATTGTCCCGGTGGCAATCGTCGTCCTGGTGCTGATGGCTGCCATGCTGGTGCTTTGGCATTGGCCGGTCACGGTGGCCCCGGGCGCCATCCTGGGCGCGCTGGTTGTCATTCGCTTCTGGTCGGAAGCGATGGGCTTGAATCCGGTGGTTTCTTCGGCATGGAGTTCTTCGGTGGCTTTTCTGCTCTGCGGGTTTTACCTGGGAGGGGTTGGGACGCTCCTGGGACTCAATTCTCCACGGAGGCTCTTGGTTCCTGCAATGGTTCTTGGATGGACCTGGCGCTTCTGGATATTTGTTGCGGTTCTCATGGGCGCTGCGACGCCCTACTATAAGACGCACTTTTACAGCCGCCCGCAGGGCAGCCTTTTCGGCCACCTTGCAGCATTCTTCGGATTGGAAGTCGTAGTCGTAGGGCTGATCGCCGGGCTGATTGAGTGGGGAATCGCTTCGTGGACGGCTGGAGTGTTGCGTTCACGGAATTTGTCATAGCAACTGTCCGAAGGGCCGCGGGTCTGGAAGTCGGCCGGGGTAAACACGAATTGCAATCCTGTGGCGGGCAAATTCGTCGATGTAGCGCTTGGTGGGATTGCTTCGTCGCTTCTACCAGACCGTGATGCTCCGTATCCAATAGGAGTGATCGGAGAGCCGTTCACGTTAAAACCTGGAACCCCAGGAAGTGCGGCTGCTCCGGGCCAGTATTATGCAGCCTTACTTCCGACCGGGGGAACATACCTGTTGCATGCCCGGCTTGCGCAAGTAGTACCGTCTCGAACGGAGGGGCAGGCAGTGCGGTTGTTTACCGATAGAACATTGAATGTTGCAACGAAAACCCTGTCGCCTGTGGACCTGCCAACGTTACAGTTTCGTCTGCGCAAGGCAATATGGTTGGCCCGACGAATCGAGGGGTTCAATGCCTAATACGCCAAAAGGGACAAATATTTCAGAGTAACTGCGGACAGGACAGATTGGACGGAATTAATAGCCCTTGTTCTAATTCTAAGTCGCTGTCCAGATGAGACTAAACATGCTACATTGGGCGCATGTCGAGACCTCGACGCATCGATCCGAAACTCGTGGCCCAGGCGCAAGCGGCGCTGGCCCAAGCCACGAGCTTGAACGAACTGCGCGCCGCCCAAG